>Ga0207684_10001410_pt1 | contig 26027 bp, 28 predicted proteins | sample KBSK5501metaG_FD_184342 | JGI IMG/M metagenome (GOLD analysis project Ga0207684, IMG submission 184342) | Corn, switchgrass and miscanthus rhizosphere microbial communities from Kellogg Biological Station, Michigan, USA - KBS K5-50-1 metaG... | ecosystem: Host-associated > Plants > Roots >...
TGGTGCCACACGGTCGCTCGCTCACGTTAACAATCGGGCTGCAGACCCAAAGGCGCACGAGCACGCGACCACCCGACGCAAGCCAATTTTCATCCTCGGTGGTGCCCGGCAGGCATGAGGCGTTAACAGCCTGCGTTGGCGTGGCTGTCAGTTGAGCTCTAGGTTCGTGGTGTACGGTCGGCCGGGCTTGGGGGAGGGAGCCCGCGGGAGAGGGAGGGCCCGCCAAGAGGTGTGGGCTGATTTCCAGCCAAACTGGACGATTTGCTCGCTGGTGCTAGGATTCTAGGCGAGATGCCTAGTTATCGACTCGGGCAGGCTTCCAAGATGCTCGGTGTCAGCGTCGACACGGTGCGGCGCATGGTCGACGACGGCCGGCTCGTCGCGGTGCGCAGCTCGGGCGGGCAGCGCCTGATCGATGGCGCGTCGCTGGCGGCAATCGCCAAGCCCAAGCGCCCAGACAAAAAGGAAGCGGCAGTCAAGCAGTCGGCACGGAACCGATTCCCGGGAATCGTGACGCGCGTCGTCAAGGACCGCGTTGCGGCGCAGGTCGAGATCCAGGCGGGACCGCACCGGCTTGTGTCGCTCATCACGCGCGACGCCGCCGATGAGCTCGACCTCAAGCCGGGAATGCCCGCGGTCGCCGTCGTCAAGGCGACCAACGTGCACGTGGAGCTGCCCCGTGATTAGGTGGCTCGCGACCATCTCGCTGCTCATCGCGGCAGGCTGCGGAGGGAGCCACATGGATACAGGCGGCAACGGGATGCCGGCTCCCAGCAACCTCACCGTCTTCGCCGCGGCCTCCCTCCAGCCCGCTTTCGACAAGGTCGCGACACAGTTCAAGACCCAGGACAACATCACGACGACCTTCAACTACGCGGGCACACAGACGCTGATCTCCCAGCTCACACAGGGCGCGCAGGCCGACGTCTTCGCGTCGGCGGACGTCGCGCATATGACGACCGCGCAAAACGGCGGCCTGATCGCCGGCACACCGCAGGTCTTCGTGCACAACCGGCTCGAGATCGCCGTCGAGAAGGGCAACCCGAGGGGCATCCACGCCCTCGCCGACCTGGCGCGACCCGGGCTCACGATCGTGCTCGCCGACCCCTCGGTGCCCGCGGGCAGATACGCGCAGCAGGCGCTCGCCAAGGCCGGGGTCACCGTCCATCCGGCCAGCCTCGAGCCACAGGTCACTGGCGTATTGAGCAAGGTCACGCTTGGCGAAGCTGACGCCGGGATCGTCTACGTCAGCGACATCGTGACCAGCGGCAAGGTGGATGGCATCGCGATCCCGGACTCGCAGAACGTCATCGCCGACTATCCGATCGCAAGGCTCAGCGGTGCGCAGAACAAGACCGGCGCCGACGCGTTCATCAAGTACGTTTTGTCGAGCCAGGGACAGGCGATCCTCGCCGGCGCCGGATTCGAGAGGGCTTGAGCCAGGCCAGGATTCCAGCTCCGCTGATGGTGCTGGCCGCGGTGGGCCTCCTCCTCTTCCTCCTCCCCCTCGCCGGGCTGGTCGCCCGCGCGCCCTGGGACCAGGTCGGACCGGCGCTCGTCGCTCCCGAGACCGCAACTGCCCTCGGCCTTTCGCTCTTCTGCTCGGTGACGGCGACCGCGGTTGCGCTCATCCTCGGCATCCCACTCGCCCTCGTCCTGGCGAGGACAACAGGCACGGTGCGCGCCGTCCTCCGAGCGCTCACCACGCTCCCGATGGTCCTGCCACCGGTCGTCGGGGGCGTCGCGCTGTTTCTGGCCTTCGGTCGCCGCGGTCTCGTCGGTGGGCCGTTGCACAACGCGTTCGGCATCCAGATCACATTCACCACGGCGGCCGCGGTCATCGCGGAAACATTCGTCGCGATGCCCTTTCTCGTCATCGCCGTGGAGGGCGGGCTGCGCGCTCTCGATCCGCGTTACGAAGAAGCGGCACGAGCGCTGGGCGCCGGTGGGTGGAAGGTCTTCGCGCGCGTGACACTTCCTCTCCTGCGGCCCGCCATCTTCTCCGGCGCGGTCCTGTGCTGGGCGCGAGCCCTGGGCGAGTTCGGCGCGACGATCACTTTCGCGGGCAACCTACCCGGCCGTACGCAGACGATCCCGCTCGCCGTCTACGTCGCGCTGGAAACGCGACCTGACGGGGCGATCGCGCTGAGCCTCATCCTCCTCGCCGTCTCGCTGGCTATCCTGATCGGCCTCCGCGACCGCTGGCTGGGCGCGCCTTGAGCCTGCACGCGACGATGCTGGTCAAGCGTGGTGGGTTCGCGCTCGACCTCGACATGACGATCTTCGCCGGCGAGACGGTCGCCATCCTCGGCCCCAACGGCGCCGGCAAGACGACGCTGCTGCGCGCGCTGGCCGGGCTGGTCCCGCTCACCGGACACGTCGAGCTGGACGGCGACGTGTTCGACGACTCCGCCACTGGCGTCCACGTGCCAACCGAGAAACGGCGCGTCGGACTGGTCTTCCAGGACCACGTCCTGTTTCCACACATGACGGTGTTGCAGAACGTGGCCTTCGGCCTCGGCCGGGAGGGCGAGGGCATCGCCATGACATGGCTGAACAACGCAGGCCTCGGTAGCAAGGCGGGCGCGATGCCCCGCGAGCTGTCGGGCGGGCAGGCGCAACGCGTCGCCTTGCTGCGCACCATGGCGACCCAGCCGAGGCTGCTCCTGCTCGACGAACCGCTCGCCGCACTCGACGTCACCATTCGGGCCGAAGTCCGGCGGGAGCTGTCTCGCCAGCTCGCGGGATTTCGAGGCGTGCGCATCCTGGTCACACACGACCCGCTCGAGGCGATCGCCCTCGCCGACCGGCTGGTCGTCCTCGAGCACGGCAGGATCGTGCAGAGCGGATCCCCCGCCGACGTCACCGCACGGCCGCGCTCCCGCTTCGTCGCGGACCTGGCTGGAGTCAACCTGCTGCGGGGGCGGGGCCGGGGCGACCACGTCGAGCTGCAGGACGGTGCAGCCCTCGCGGCGCCCGAAGCGGGAGACGGCGACGTCTTCGCGGTCATCCATCCACGCGCCGTCGCCCTGTACCTGGCCAGGCCAGACGGGACTCCGCGCAACGTGTGGCGCGGGAGGGCAGAGGAACTGGACCTCATGGGCGAGCGCGTGAGGGTGCGCATCAGTGGGCCCGTGCCACTCGTGGCCGAGGTCACTCCATCGGCCGTGCAGGACCTGCACCTCGCGTCTGGCGCCGAGGTGTGGGTCGCGGTGAAGGCGACGGAGGTCTCTGTGTATCCCGCGTAGGATCACCGCACGTTGACCCGAATGGTCCCCATGTCGAGCGTCGATGCGGCGTGGTTGGGCATGGAAGACCCGACCAACCTGATGATGGTGACGGGCGTGCTCGCCCTTGACGGTAAGGTCGACCCCAGGCGCCTTCGCACGCTGCTCGACAAACGGCTTGCGCCCTTCGGCCGGTTTCACCAGCGCGTCGTCCGCCCGCGCAGCCGCGCCGGCATGCCGCACTGGCAGGACGACGAGCGCTTCGACATCGACAACCACGTGAGTCACATCGCGCTGCCCGCGCCCGGTGGCGACAAAGGGCTGCGCGAGCTGGTCAGCGAGCTGATGAGCACGCCGCTCGACATGACCAAACCGCTGTGGCATGTCCACCTCGTCGACGGATACGGCGGTGGATCGGTGGTGCTCGCGCGGATCCATCACTCGATCGCCGACGGCATCGCGCTGGTCCGTGTGATGCTTTCTCTTCTCGACCCGTCGCCAGGCACGACCCCGCCCCGCAAGCGAACCGAGCACCAGGACCACAGCCGAGGGCCGCTCGAGTGGCTGCCCAGGCTGCTCGACGACCCGGGTCGTGTCGCGGAGGGCGCATACCGGCTCGGCCGGCTAGTCCTCCTGCCACCGGATCAGCAGACGGCCTTCAAAGGCGAGCTCGGCCGGCGTAAGCGCGCGGCCTGGTCGAAACCCGTGCCGCTCGACGATTTCAAGGCGATCGGCAAGGCGTTCGGGGCGACCGTCAACGACGTGTTGATCGCCACCGCGACTGGCGCCCTGCGCCGCTACCTCGAAGACCGCGGCGAGCCGACCAGCGGCGTCTCCATCCGCGCCTCCGTCCCCGTCAACCTGCGGCCTGTGGACGAGGCGCACAAGATGGGCAACTCCTTCGGCCTGGTCTTCCTGACCCTGCCCATCGGTACGGTCGACCCGGTGAAACGGCTGCGCTCGATCAAGAAGGAGATGGACGAGCTCAAGCGATCGCCCGAGGCGCTCGTCGCGTACGGCGTCCTGAACCTGATGGGCTATGCCCCGGTCGAGGTCGAGAGGCTGGGCCTGCGCTTCTTCGGCAGCAAGGCCTCGGCGGTGCTGACCAACGTGCCCGGCCCGCGCGAGCCGCTGTACCTGGCCGGCCGCAAGCTGGACCGGGTGATGTTCTGGGTGCCGCAGTCCGGCCGGCTCGGCCTCGGGATCAGCATCCTCAGCTACGCGGGCGGTGTGATGCTGGGGGTAGCCACCGACGAGGGGCTCGTCCCCGACCCGGAGAGGATCGTCGACGGGTTCGAGAAGGAGTTCCGCTCGCTCCGCCAGAAGGCCCATGTTTAGCCGATCTGTTACTTGGTAATCTTGTAAGCACCATGGCAGAGACAGTGACCGAGACCGAAGCTCTAGACGCCTATTCATCGATCGTGACCTCCGTTGCGGAGAAGGTCCTCCCCTCGGTCGCCAGCCTGCGCATCGGGCGGGGCGGCCGCGGTTTCGGCGGCGCCGGCTCTGGGGTCGTCATCACCCCAGACGGCTTCCTCGTCACCTCGGCCCACGTGGTCGCGGCGGGCGGCAATGCCAGCGCTTCGTTCATCGACGGCGCCGAGTACGACGTCGACCTCGTCGGCGCCGACCCCCTCTCCGACCTGGCCGTGGCCCGCGCTCGCGCCACCACCCTGCAGCCCGCTCGCGTCGGCAACGCCGACCAGCTTCGGGTCGGCCAGCTCGTCGTCGCCATCGGCAACCCGATGGGATTCGCCGGGTCCGTCACGTCCGGGGTCGTCAGCGGGTTAGGCCGCTCGCTGGCGACCGCCGACGGCAACGGGCACCGGCGCTTCATCGAAGACGTGATCCAGACCGACGCGGCGCTGAACCCCGGCAACTCGGGCGGCGCGCTGGCCGACTCGCAGGCCAGGTTGATCGGCGTCAACACGGCCGTCGCCGGCATGGGTCTCGGCCTCGCGGTGCCGATGAACGGGACGACCCAGGCCATCCTCGCTGCGCTGATGCGGAACGGGCGCGTGCGCCGCGCCTACCTCGGCATCGCGGGAGGCACGCGACCACTGACCCCGGCGATGGCGCAGCGCCTTGGCCGCAAGGCGGGCGTAGAGGTGCACGAGGTCGTGAGCGGAAGCCCGGCCGCCGGGGGCAAGCTTCGCGCAGGCGACGTCATCGTCTCGGTGGGTGACGTCGGCGTCACGAAGGCCGGCGACCTGCAGCGGCTCATGGTCGAGGCGCGGATCGGCGCGAAGCTCGCGCTCGAGGTGCTCCGCGGCGACCAGCTGCTGAAACTGGACGTCGTCCCGGCCGAGCTGCCCTAAGACCTCTACACTCGGGGGCCGTGGCCAAAAAAGAGGTCCGCGACCTCCTCCGCGCCCAGGTCACCGACGGCCGTTTCCGGATGGTCGACGTCGACCCCGCCTCCCAGCCCGGGCTGAAGGGCGGCAAGAGCCGCGCCCAGCGCCACATCGACAAGAACCGGGACGTCCTCTTCAACTGGCACGAGCGCCTCTACGCGGAGCACAAGCGCTCGCTGCTCGTCGTTCTGCAGGGCATGGACACGAGTGGCAAGGACGGCACCGTCACCCACGTCGTGAGGAACTTCAACCCGCAGGGTGTGTTGATCACGCCGTTCAAGGCCCCGACGCCCGCAGAGAAGCGGCACGGATTTCTCTGGCGCATCCGCCGCCGCCTGCCGGTCGCCGGCGACATCGGCGTCTTCAACCGCTCGCATTACGAGGACGTCCTGATCGCCCGCGTGCACGCGCTCGCCCCGCCCGACGTGCTGGAGCGCCGGCACGGCCAGATCAACAGCTTCGAGAAGCAGCTCGTCCAGTCCGGCACGCGGATCGTGAAGCTGTGCCTCCACATCTCCTACGCCGAACAGCGCAAGCGCCTGATCGACCGGCTCGAGAATCCCGACAAGAACTGGAAGTTCAACGGGCACGACATCGACGAGCGCGCCTACTGGGACGACTACATGAGCGCGTACGGGTTGGCGATCACGCAGTGCTCGACCAGATGGGCGCCGTGGTACGTGATCCCGGCCAACGACAAGGTCTACCGCAACTGGGCGGTGACCATGATCTTGCTCGAGACGCTGCAGGAGATGAGCCCGCAGTACCCCCATCCCAAGCTCGACATCCCGCGCCTCATGAAGCGCCTCAAGGCATAGCGATGATCGCCCGGTTTGATAGGTTAAAAAATCACCAAGTTTCGTTGCGGAGGATGAGATGACCCGCATGCGCCTCGCCGGCTGGCTTGTGGCAACCTTCGTGGTCGCCGCATGTGGTTCCAGCGGCGGCGGCATCAACAACGGCGCGAACACCTCCTACGCCGGCAAGACCATCAAGCTCGGCGCCGTCCTGTCCATCACAGGCGCGGGCGGCGTGTACGGCCCGCAGAGCCGCGACGGCATGAAGCTCGCGACCAAGCAGATCAACGCGTCAGGCGGGGTCAACGGAGCCATGATCGACATCTCCTTCGAGGACGACACCTCGGACAAAGCGACCTCGCAGGCGAAGGCCCAGACCCTGATCGAGTCGAACCAGGTCCTGGCGCTGCTCGGACCGACGCTGTCCAACTCGGCCGTGGCGGTTCACCCCCTGGCCGAGAGCTTGAAGACGCCAGTCCTCGCCGTGAGCACGACCGGCATCCACATCGTCCCCGACTGCAACTGGACCGCGGCCAACCCGAACACCACGCCGTGCAAGTACGTGTTCCGCGACAGCCTGGGCGAGGAAACGGCGATCCCGGACAACATCAAGTCCTACACCAACGACGCGCACCCCAAAACGGGCGTGCTGCTCGTCGCCCAGGACGACAAGTTCTCGAGTGACGGCGGCAAGATCGTTCAGAACACCGTCGGCAGCTACAACATCCAGCTGCTCAAGACGATCCCCTTCAGCAAGACCGAGGCCGACCTGACGCCGTACGTCACGCAAGCGGTTCAGCTGAAGCCCGACGTGATCTTCATCACGTCGCTCGGCGGCATCCCCGCCAAGATCATGACCGCCGCCCGCAACCTCGGCTGGCAGGGCCAGTTCCTCGGCGGTAACGGCTTCAACACGGCGACCGTGTCGGCGCAGGCCGGAGGGGCCGGCAAAGGCGCGCGGAGCGCGAGCGCCTGGTACCTCGGCAACACGTTTCCGTCGAACGCGGATTTCGTGAGCGCGTACAAGACCGAGTACAGCAAGGACCCCGACCAGTTCGCCGCCCAGGGCTACAGCGCGATCAAGATCCTGGCCGACGCGGCCAAGCGCGCCAACCTCACGTTCAGCGACCTCCCGGGCGACCGCGACAAGCTGCGCACCGCGATGGAGACCGTGAACATCGAGACGCCGCTCGGGCCTTTCCAGTTCACCTCGAACCACGATGTCAAGCAGACGGTGTGGATCATCGAGATGGACGGCAACGGCGGCTTCAAGCTCGACCACCAGCTTCCAGCCGGCTAATAGACATGAGGGAAAGCCCCCTTCGGCGGCTTCGCCGCCACCTCCCCATGAAAATGGGGAGGACCATACGAGCGCCTCGCTGACGTCAACGGAGCCGAATTTCGGCACCGGATAAACGCCGTTGGATACATCGAGGCGGAATGGGGAGGAACACTTGGAAATAAAAGAGCCCCGAGCCGAAGCTCGGGGCTCTTCTGGTTGTCGAACTTAGGCTACGCGGACGCTCTTGGCGCGCGGGCCCTTCGGGCTCGACTCGATTTCGAACGAAACCTTCTCGCCACCCTGCAGTCCGTCGAAGTCACCTTCGGTTCCACTGCGGTGGAAAAAGTATTCCTGTCCGTCTTCGGCCTTGATGAATCCAAAGCCACGGTCCGAAACCAGTTTCTTGATCGTGCCGGTCGGCATATCGATCTCCTATCTCTCGAACGGCGGGCTAACTCAACTAGCGGGCCCGTTCGAGATAGATCGCAGCCTGCGGTGAGCACCGGCGCTTCGCCGGCTGCCAAGGAGTATACCCGGAATCTGGCCGGGCTAACCCCGGGCCGCTTCGGCCACCCTCCGGGCCCTCGACTGGTCGACCTCGGTGAGGTGCCGCTTGCGCAGCCGCAGGTGCTTGGGCGTGACCTCGAGGAGCTCGTCGTCGGCGAGGAAGTCGAGAGACTGCTCGAGGCTCAGCTTTGAGGCCGGCGTGAGGCGCACCGAGATGTCTGAGGTCGATGATCGCACGTTCGACTGCTTCTTCTCGCGGCACACGTTGACGCGGATGTCGCCCGGCCGCTTCTGGATGCCCACGATCATCCCCTCGTAGACCTCCTCGCCCGGCTCGATGAAAGTCGTGCCCCGCTCCTGCGCCCCGGCGAGCCCATACGTGAGCGACGTGCCGGGCGAGGAAGCGGTCAGCGCGCCGTTGCGCTGCTCGCGAAACTCGCCGACAAACGGCCGGTAGCCGATGCCGATCGAGCCCATCAGTCCCGCGCCCGCGGTCAAGGTCAGGAAGGTGTTGCGGAACCCAATCACGCCGCGGGTCGGGATGATGTACTCGAGCCGCACCCCGCCCTTCTTGTCGTAGACGATCTCGATCATCTCGCCCCTCCGCTTGCCCAGGGCCTCGGTCACGCCGCCGACGTTCTCCTCGCGCACATCCACGGTCAGGTGCTCGACTGGTTCCACACGCTGGCCGTTGATGAGCTTGATGATGGCCTCAGGCCGCGAGACCTCGAACTCGTAACCCTCGCGACGCATCGTCTCGATCAGGACCGCGAGATGCAGCTCGCCGCGGCCGCTGAGCATGAATCGTTCCGCGACATCCGTGTCCGCAACGTGCAGCCCGAGGTTGGTATCGAGCTCCTTGTACAGGCGTGCTCGCAGCTGGCGCGTGGTGGAGAATTTGCCCTCGCGCCCGGCAAAGGGCGACGTGTTGACGCCGAACGTCATGCGCACGGTCGGTTCTTCGATCTCGATCCGGGGCAGTGCGTCAGGCGCCTCGGGATCGGCGAGCGTGTCGCCGATCGCCACGTCCTCCAGGCCCGTCAGGAGCACGATGTCGCCGGCGCTGGCCCGCGGAACGGCGACGCGATCGAGGCCGCGGTACATCAGCACCGACACGACCTTGACGCGGCGCGGCTCGCCCTCGCCCAGCACCGCCACGGTGTCGCCCGGAGCGATCGAGCCACGCGAGATGCGCCCGATCGCCATCGTGCCCGTGTAGTCGTCATATGCGCGGTTGGCCACCAGCATCTGGAAACCGCCCTGCTCGGCGACCGGCGGCGGAACGTGGTCGATGATCGTCTTGAAAAGCGGTTCGAGGTCCGGGCCGAGCGCGTCGGGCTGGAGGCCCGCCCGGCCTTCCTTCGCGATCGAGTAGATGACCGGGGCCTCGAGCTGGTCGGCGTCTTCGGCGAGCTCGAGGAACAGGTCGTGCACGCGCTCGAGCGTCTTCGCCGGGTCGGCGTTGGCGCGGTCGACCTTGTTGATGACGATCACGATCCGCAGCCCGGCCTCAAACGCCTTACGCAGGACGAAACGCGTCTGCGCCATCGGGCCTTCGGCCGCGTCCACGAGCAGCAGACAGCCGTCCGCCATGTTCACGACGCGCTCGACCTCGCCTCCGAAGTCGGCGTGGCCCGGCGTGTCGATGATGTTGATGGTCACGTCGCCGTGGCGGACCGAGGTGTTCTTGGCCAGGATGGTGATGCCCTTCTCACGCTCCAGGTCGTTGCTGTCCATGATCAAAGTCCCCACCTCCTGGTTGTCGCGGAAGGTGTGGCTCTGCTTCAGGAGGGCGTCGACCAGCGTGGTCTTGCCGTGGTCCACGTGGGCGACGATCGCCACGTTGCGGATGTCGCGCCTGAGGTTGGCTGAAGTCATCTTGAGCACGAGCGACTATACGGGCCGTTGCAGGCCCTCGCTTGCAAACCGGGGTCGGTTCGGATTGAATTACGTTTCGATCGCGACCGCCTGTCGTTCTACGGGGGAAGACGATGGGGATCCTGCTGACTTTTCATCAGTCGTACCAGCCGGTGCTGGACAGCGTCTTCCTGTCCGCCATCGTGGCCGGACTACCGCTGTACGTGCTGTTCGTCACCCTTGCCGTCCTGCGGCTGCCCGCGTGGCTGTGCGCCCTGGCCGCCATGCTCACCGCGTTCGTGCTCGGGTGGCTGGTCTGGGGCATGCCGTTTGGCGTGTCGGTGGGTGTCGCCACCGAGGGCATGGCGTTCGGCCTGTGGCCGATCAGCTGGATCGTCCTGAACGCCGTCTTCTTCCACAACCTGACGGTGGCCAGCGGCGACTTCGACGTCATCAAGCGCTCGCTGACGCGGCTGACCACCGACCGCCGCCTGCAAACGCTGCTGGTGGCCTTCTCCTTCGGAGCGCTGCTCGAGGGCATCGCCGGATTCGGCGCGCCGGTTGCCATCACGGCATCGATCTTGGCGAGCCTTGGCTTCGAGCCCGTGACCGCGGCCGTCCTCGCGCTGCTCGCCAACACCGCGCCGGTCGCGTTCGGGTCGATTGGGATCCCCGTGGTGACACTCGGTGGACTGGTCGCGCCGATCCTCGGCCATAAGGACGCGACCTCGACGACCCTCGCCCTGTCGGCGATGGTCGGGCGCCAGCTGCCGCTTTTCTCGATCATCATCCCCGCCTACCTCGTCGTGGTGCTTGCGGGCTTCCGCAAGATGCGCGAGATCCTGCCCGCGGTCCTGGTGACGGGCATCTCTTTCGCCATCGTCCAGTTCCTTGTCTCCAACTTCGTCGGACCCGAGCTGACCGACATCATCGCGGCGCTCGTCTCCATGGGCTGCCTCGCGCTGCTGCTCAGGTTCTGGCGGCCGAAGGAGATCTGGCTCTTCGCGCACGAGACTGCCCCCGCGTCGTCGGCCGCGGCGCCGCGCCGCGTCATGGGAGGCTCATCGCCGTTCGACGCGACCGACCCGCCCGCGCGAATCGCGCGCGCCTACGCCATGTACCTGGTGCTCGTGGTCGTGATCCTCATCGGCCAGATGGGCAACCTGCCGTGGTGGTCCGGCCACCCGGTCGGCGACCCGAAGAGCGCGCTTCACGCGCCGGCCAACATCACGGCCGACCTGAAGTGCGGCACGCCCGGCTTCCTCCTGTGTCCGACGCCGTGGATCGGCCCGAGTCCGACGAAGGACCGCCAGGCGTTCAAGTTCCCGGACTGGAACTTCCTGTGGCCGGGGACCTATGAGATCAAGAACGGCAAGCCGGTGTCGCTGATCTTCCGGGAGAAGCCGATCGTCTCGAAATCGACCGAGTATCCGCTGGCCTTCGACTGGAACTTCCTGGCCGCGGCGGGATCCCTCGTCCTTTATGCAGGTGTGGTCGCGTACCTGATCATGGTGCTGGCCGGGGCGCGTCTCAACTTCTTCGCCGTGTACAGGCGCACGGTGCGGCAGCTCGCGCTGCCCATCGCGACCATTGCCTTGATCCTCGCCATCGCACAGCTCATGAACTATTCCGGCATCACGTCGAGCCTCGCCATCGCGCTGTCCAAGACGGGCTTCATATTCCCGTTCGTGGCGGCGTTCCTCGGCTGGTTAGGCGTGTTCCTCACTGGCAGCGACACGTCGTCCAATACGTTGTTCGGCCCGCTCCAGGCGCAGACCGCGCAGCAGCTGCACAACGTGAGCCCCATCCTGACCGCCGCCACGAACTCGTCCGGCGGAGTGATGGGCAAGATGATCAGCCCGCAGAACCTGTCGGTCGGGGCGGCGGGCGTGAACAAGGTCGGGGCTGAGGGCGACATCTTCCGCCGCGTGATCCGCTACAGCCTGATCCTCACCGCGGGGGTCGGGGTGGTGGCGATGATCGAGGCTTATGTCATCCCGGGAATCGTCCCGACGCCGTAACCCGCCGAGCCGCAGCCTCCGTTCAACCCACGTGGTGCCGAGAGCGGGAGTCGAACCCGCACGTCCTTGCGGACATCGGTGTTTGAGACCGACGCGTCTGCCAGTTCCGCCACCTCGGCGCTTCCCAGAGGGTCTTCGACCATATCATTCGCCGGTGCGCATCGCTCTGGGACTCGCCCTCGTCTCGCTTCTCGCCGCCTGCTCGCCCAGCTTCACCCCAACCGCTGCCTCGAGCCCTGACGCGAGCCCAGCAGCCGCGGGGCCGATTGCCAGCGGGCCACGCATCCAGCCGCCCCCCGTCACCCCGCCCACCCCACCCGGCACGAACCTACCCGACTTCGCCTGCTCCGACGCGTCGGGCGGCAAGACCGGCGTCGCCAACTTCACCGCGGCGCGCGCCGCCGAGCTGCCGACCTACGACCGCTTCGTGCTCCAGTTCGACCCGATCGTCCCTACCTACACCGTGACGAGGCAGGCCAAACCCGTCTTTCCGCTCGGCGCCAGCGGGCAGAACGTCACGCTGTCCGGCAGCGCGGGCGTGCTCGTCAGCGTCCACTCGGCGACCGGCGCGACCACCTTCCAGGGCGACCCCGACATCGTCCACCCCGAGTACCAGGTCCTGAAAGAGGCGCGGCAGACCCAGGACTTCGAGGGCACAGTGTCGTGGGGACTCGGCCTGAGCAAGCCCGCGTGCATGCGCGCCTTCGTCCTCAACGACCCGGCGCGCTTAGTCGTCGATTTCCAGATCACTACCAGCTAATCTCCCGGGCGATGGCGATCCAGCCACCGCCCGCGCCACCCGCCACCCAGCCGGCGACTCCGCCCACCACCCCCAAGAAGTCGTCGGGCTGTTTCGGCTGCGGCTGTGGCGGGTGCCTCGTGGTCGTGGTCCTGGTCGTGCTGCTGATCGGAGGCGGCGGCTACTGGTTCTTTGTCGTCCAGGCCTCGGCCGCCGTGACCGCGCCGGCGACCCTGATCCTCTTCAACCAGCCCGTCACGGTGAACAGCAACCCGGGCACGCCGGGCGAAGCGCTGAACGCCAACGACACCGTCGCGACGCAAGCAGGCGGCCACGCCTCGATCCAGTTCCCCGACGGTTCGTACATCCGGATGTCTCCCCAGACCACAGTCCAGGTCACCAGCATCCAGCTCCAGAAGGCGGGCAACGTGCAGGCGATCGAGGCGCTGCAGAAGACCGGCCGCACGCTCGTCAACGTCCAGCACCTGGCAAGCGGCGCCACGTTCAAGGTCAACGGGCACTCGGTCAGCGCCGCGGTGCGCGGCACCCAGTTCGAGATGCTCGTCCGGACCAACAGCACGAACCTGATCAAGGTCTTCGACGGCACCGTCCGCGTCGCGGGCCAGACCAGCGTCAACGTCACGGCCGGCAACGAGGTGGCGGTCGACGCCAACGGCAAGCTCTCGCCGGTCCGGCCCATCCAGCGCGATCCGAACGACCCGTACCCGCTTGCCGCCCAGTGCTCGAGGGCGGTGTCGGGCGGGACGACGGCCGGAACGGCGCAGACGACGACGGGCGATGCAATCTCCACCGGGCAGACCGCCGAGGTCGACTACGACTCGCCCGGCGGAACCGTCAACGCCGCGCTGTGCTACCCGGGAAGCTCGATGACGCTGTCCGTGATCGACCCCAACGGCAACGAGCATCGCCTCGCCGGCGGTGCGTCGGCCGTGCCGGGCCCGGCCGGTCGGTACCGCGCGATCGTCCACGCTGTCGACGTCTCCCCGGCCGAGGCGTGGGCCGTTTCGTTCGCCACCAACGCCGGGTGCCAGGCCGGCGACGTCGACAGCGGCGGCGTCGTCCGGGAGACGCTCAGCAACTCGCAGATCTCCACTGCGCTCGCCGAGTCGGGCACCTCGGGGGTCACCATCTACGTGGACGGCACGTCGCCCACCGCCGCCCGGATCGTCTACTACTCGAACCTCGGCGGGATGCCGATCTCGTGGACGATCGACTTCTACGCCGCCACGCCAAACCTCGGTGCCGTCATCACGCAGGTGACGGTGCAGCACATCAACGTCACGACCCAGGTCGTCACCAACCTGAGCCAGTTCGGCGGGCGCTCGGTCAGCTCGATCCCGTCGGGGTTCATCGTCGACCGGGTCTACTCCTGCGCGGGGCCGGACGGGGACAACATGATGGTCGTCGAGGGGCACCGCTGACGCCCCGAGCAAGGACGCTAAGCCGGGGTCGTTGAACCACCTTTGAGCTATCTTTCCCGGGCAACATGGCAACCGTAGCCTCCAGGCCGGCCCCGAAACCCCGCCGCGGAGGGCGCCGAATCCTCATCGTCCTGGCCATCCTCGTCCTCGTAGTGGCCGGCGTCCTGGTGTGGCTGAACGTCGCCGCCCAGGCCCAGGTCGACGCCTCGGGAATGCTCACCGTCTACCTGCCCAACACCACCCTCGCGCACGGCTCGGGCGCCGCCGGCGCGGCGACCACGGGCTCGCTCGTGCGCGCCGGCGACACCGTCGCGACCGACACCAAGGGCCGGGCGCGGATAACGCTGCCCGATGGCACGCTCACCCGCCTGGCCAGCGACACCACGATCACCTTCGACTCGGCCCACTTCACGAAGAGCGGCAACCTCCACGACGTGTCCCTGTCGCAGCAGGTGGGCCGCACGTTCACCAACGTGCAGCACCTGGTGACCGGGACCAACTTCGACGTCAAGGGCAAGGCGGCCACCGCAAGCGTCCGCGGCACCAAGTTCGAGGTGCTGATCCTTCCCGACGGCACGATGACGGTGAAGGTCTTTCAGGGCACGGTCACGCTCCACAACGCCACCGGCTCGGTGACCATCAACGCGGGCCAGCAGGCGACCGCGAGCCCCAATGGCACCCTCAGCCAGCCAATCCCCATCGTGCCCGACCCCAACGACCCGTTCGGTCCCGCGCTCGACGCGTCCAACGCGGTCGCGGCCAACACGACGCCGGGCACCGAGCAGGACTTCATCGGCGCTCCGCTGCACAACGGCGAGCAGCAGCAGTACACGTACAGCTACGCCGGGGGCAACCTGGTCAAGGCGGCGCTCGGTTATCCGGGCAGCGGGATGAAGCTCACGGTCCGCGCCCCGGACGGCCAGCAGTATTTCGCCACAGGCAAGCTGCCGACAGTCGTGGTGAGCAACGCCCCGGCCGGGATCTACACGATCTTCGTCGACGGCATCAGCGGCCTGGGCACCGGTGGCGAGGAACCGTTCGTCGCGGTGGCTGCGCTCGAGGACTGCAAGAGCGCCGACATCGAGGGCAACGGCGCGGTGCACCGCGGCTACACGGCGCAGGACCTGGTCACCGCGGTACAGCAGTCGGGGTCCGGCCTATCGAACCTCAAGCTGACGATCAGCGAGAACTCCGCGGCCGGCGCGATCATCAACGGCAGCGGCACCTACAACGGCGTGGGCTGGAGCGGATCGGTCGTCCTGGTCGCGCACAACGGGGTGTTCGACATCATGCCGACCGGCGGCAGCGTGTTCGGCATGAACGTGCCGGCGCAGCAGGTCGTGACGCAGATCGCGGCGGCGATCGGGCAGGACCCGTCGAACGTGAGTCCTGGTTTTATGGTCGACCGGCTCTTCACTTGCAACTCGGTGATGATGGTCGACGGGCGGGCCGCTTAGCCCAGGCCGAAGATCCGGTGCGCGGCGCGCGTGACCAGCGAGAGTCCCGAGCCTTCGAGCAGCCACGCCACCTCCGCCGCGCCGACCAGCACGACCAGCACCGCGCTCAACCCGATGCCGCCGCCGCGCATCACCGGCTGCAGCCAGCGCGTACCGCTGCTCTCGACGCTGCCATTCGGTGACGTGAGCGCGGACTCCAGGTGGTCGAGCAGCTCGCCCGCGGTCGAGGGCCGGCGGTTGGGGTCGCGGTCCATCGCCTGCTGCAGCACCGCGGCAAACGCCGGCGGGATGTCGGCCGCGACCTCGCGGACGTTGGGCGGCGGCTCGTATAGGCGGCGGCTCAGCGTCTCGATCCAGCTCTTGGAGGAGAAGGGGACCCGGCCGGTGGTCGCTTCGAACATGACCGCGGCCAGCGAATAGACGTCGGCCCTGCCGTCGACCTCGCGGCCAACCAGCCGCTCCGGCGCGACGTAATCGGGCGCGACGGCTCCACTCGCACCGGGCCCGGTGTTGAAGGACGCGACGGTGCCGAGGCCGAAACCCGTCAGCAGCGTGCGGCCGTCGTCGGCCAGGAGGATGTTGGCGGGCTTGACGTCGCGGTGGATGGTCGCGCGCGAGTGCGCGTAGTCCAGCGCGCTCGCGATGGGACGCAGCAGCGCGACGATGCCGAGCGGTTCGTATCGCTGCCCGTCGCCCATCAGCTTGTCGAGCGTGTTGCCCGCGACCAGCTCGGTGACCAGGTATGGAGACTCGCCGTCGTATGCGAGCTCATACAGGCGCGGGATCGCCTCGTGCTCGAGCGACTTGTAGGAACGCAGCTCCAGGAGGAAGCGGCGCGAGAAGCTGACGTCGCGCGCGACGCCGGTGCCGATGGTGCGCACCGCGACGCGGCGGTGCAGGCGCGGGTGCTCGGCCTCGTAAACGGTGCCGAGGCTGTCGGTGTCCAGCTCGCGCAGCAGCCGGTATCCGCCGACGTTCTGGTGCCCGTTGGTCTCGGGTTTCGGCCGCGAGCCGTTCTCGCGCGGGGCGTCCTGTCCCACGAAATCTGAACTTTAGGCCACCGAGGCGCGTTGGGTCACCTCATCCGAACGGAAATTCGACGGCAAACCGAAGATTGGTCGCCTATGGTTTGTTGGCGTCGGCGTGGCGGAATGGCAGACGCGCCAGCCTTAGGAGCTGGTGCCCGAAAGGGCGTGGAGGTTCAAATCCTCTCGCCGACACCAGGCCGGGGGAAGTTTTCGATTTCGATCGGTTCGATGTCGTCCGCGGCGTCGAACCCGAAGATCCGAGACAGGAAATACAGCTCCGCCTCTTTCGCGCGGCGGATGTTCTTGTCCTGGCGGAACCCGTGCTGCTCGCCCGCGAAAGGGACATATGCGTAGGGCAGCCGGCTCGCGCGGCACACCTCGATGAACGTCTCGGCCTGGCTCGGCGGCACGATCTTGTCCTCCAGGCCCTGGAACAGGATGACTGGGCATCGCAGGTTGTCGGCGAAGTAGATCGCCGAGCGGTCTCGGTAGAGGTCCGCCCGCTCGGGGTACGGGCCGATGAGCGTGTCGCAGTAATGCGCCTCGAACTTGTGCGTCTCCTTGATGAACAGCTCGAGGTCGCCGATCCCGTAGTGGCTCGCCCCGGCGTTGTAGAAATCGCGCCTGGTCAGCGACAGGAGCACGGTGTAGCCGCCCGCCGACCCGCCGGTGATCGACACGCGGTCGGGATCCGCCAGCCCTTGCTCGATCAGGTGGCGCGCGGCGTTGATGCAGTCGTCCACGTCGACCACTCCCCACAGCCCGTTGAGTCGCGTGCGATACGCGCGGCCGTAGCCCGCGGAGCCTCCGTAATTCACGTCGACCAGCGCGAAACCGCGGCTGGTCCAGTACTGGTATTCGAACGGGTAGGTCGGGCCGGCCGAACCCGTCGGGCCGCCGTGGCAGTGGATGACCAGCGGCGGCTTCTCGCCGGCCGGCGCCTCGTAGTCCTGGTTGCGCGGCGGGTAGTAGAACGCGTGCGCGGTGAGGCCGTTCTCAGTCGGAAACTCGATCGGCTTCGGGACGCTGAAGTAGCCCGACTCGATGTGCGCGGGGTTGGCCACCCTCACCACCTCCTGCGCCAGCGTGTCGAGGTCGATCACCAGCACGCGCTCCGCGAGCGTGGAAGAGGTGGCGTACATCGCCGCCTTGCGGCCGGACACCTGGAGGTTGAAGAGCGTCGTGTAGAAGAGCTCGATGGGCTGCAGGCGACCCGTGTCGAGGTCGATGCGGCCGAGCTTGGTGCCGGTCGTCTCGGCGTACAGGCACACGATCTCGTCCGGACCGCTGAAGTCGTACCAGCGGTGGCCAAACACCCACTGCGGAGCTCCAAACTCCGCGGCGCGGCGGCATACCGGCTCGTCGCCCTCGCCGCGCGCGCGGTAGATGTTCCACCAGTCGTTGCGGTCGGAGATGAAGTACAGCTCGCCGGCCGGCGACCATTCGGGCTCCAGCGCCGATTCGCCCCGGCCGCCCGCGACTTTGCGCGACGACATGAGGTTGCCGTCGCGGTCGAGCTCGCCGATCCATACCTCGCTTCCGTCCCACGGCATGTCCGGGTGGTTCCACGTCTGCCACGCGATGCGGCCGCCGTCGGGGCTCAGCTTCGGCGAGGAGTAGAAGTCGTTGCCGGACGCGATGGTGATCGGGTCGCGCCGGCCGTCCGTGTCGACCGCGACGATGGTGTTGATCGCCTCAGGCGCACCCGTCGTGTGGTCCTCGCGCACGGCGATCACGCGGCCGCGACGCTCGTCGACGAGCATGTCGGCGTGGCGGATGTCCGCCTCGGGCGTGATGGGTCGCGGCTGCGCGCCGGCGTCCTGGCGATACAGGCGCTGGTCTTTGTAATTGGTGAAGAACACCGTTCCGTGCTTGACCGCGAAGTGGCCGCCGCCGTACTCGTGGACGCGGCTGCGCGCGTTGAAGCCCTGTGGCGTCACGTCGCTCGTCGTGCCGTCGGCGCTGCGCTTGCACACCACGATTCGGCCGCCTTCGAACGGACGCAGCTCCGACCAGTACAGGTCCTCGCCATCCCAGCGCAGCATCTGGTTGCGCATCTGCGCAGTGCCTTGCAGGAGAAGGTCGAGCGAGATGGGCGAGGTCCAGGAGCCGTAAGGGGCTGTTTTCTTCGCGGTCACTGAGGTCGGCGGACGATGAGCGCGTCGCCCTGGCCGCCGCCGCCGCACAGCGCGGCCGCGCCGGTGCGCAGCCCGCGCCGCGTGAGCTCGTTGGCGACCGTGAGCACTAGGCGCGCGCCGCTGGCCCCGATCGGATGGCCGAGCGCGACGGCGCCGCCGTTCACGTTCACGCGTTCCTCATCCAGCGCGAGCATGCGCGTGGCGTTGAGCGCGACGGCGGCGAACGCCTCGTTGATCTCGACCAGGTCCAGGTCGCCGACGCCGAGGCCGGCCTTCTTCAGCGCGTTGCTCAGGGCCAGCGCGGGAACCGTATGCAGCCAGGCGTAGCGGTCGGCGCTCATTCCGTGCGCGACGATCTCGACGAGCGGCTCGGCGCCCAACTTCGCCGCGCGCTCCTTGGACATCACGACGACGGCGGCCGCGCCGTCCGAGATCTGCGAGGCGTTGCCCGCGGTGATGGTGCCGTCCTTGTGGAAGGCGGGCTTCAAAGTGCTGAGCGTTTCGACCGTGGTCTCGGGCCGGATGCCCTCGTCGCGCTCGAGCTTGAAGGCTGGAACGACCTCGTCCTTGAGCACGCCGCCGTTCGACCACGCCTTAGCGGCGCGCTGATGCGACCGCGCAGCCCAGGCGTCCTGGTCCTCGCGGCTCAGCTCGAGCTCCTTGTTCACCTCATCCGAGCTCTCCCCCATGTGCTGCTTCAGGAATGTCGACCACAGGCCGTCGTGGACCATCGAGTCGACCATCTCCGTGTTGCCCATGCGGGCGCCGAATCGCGCTTTGGGAAAGAGGTACGGCGCCCCGGACATCGACTCCATGCCGCCCGCCACGACCACGTCCACCTCGCCGGCGCGGATGAGCTGGTCGGCGAGCGCGATGGCGTTGAGGCCCGAGAGGCAGACCTTGTTGATCGTGATGGCGGGGACCTCCTGCGGGATGCCGGCCTCGATGGCGGCCTGGCGGGCGGTGATCTGTCCCGCGCCGGCCTGGAGGACCTGGCCCATGATCACGTAGTCGACGTCCTTGCCCTGCACGCCGGAGCGCTCGAGCGCCGCGCGGATGGCATGCGCGCCCAGGCTCGTGGCCGGGACCTCCTTGAAAGCACCGCCGAACTTGCCAAACGGCGTGCGCGCGCCCGCTACTATCACGGAGGCCATAGCGCCAGTCTAATTACGCATGAGAAACGCCCTGATGGTGGTCGACGTCCAGGCGGACTTCGTGGAAGGCGGCAGCCTGGGCGTCACGGGCGGTCTCCAGGTGGCGGCCATGATCGCCCGCCACATCCGCCACTTCAAGGCCGAGTACGACTTCGTCGTCGCCTCACGCGACTTCCATGAGGACGCACCCGACCACATCTCGGCCACGCCGGACTTCGTCACCACCTGGCCGCCGCACTGCATGGCCGGGACGCCGGGGGTCGCCTTCGTGCCGGCGATCCAGAACCTGGTCCGCGAGAAGCTGATCCAGGTCGTCGTGACAAAGGGCCGCCATTCCGCCGCCTACTCGGCGTTCGAGGGTCTCGACCCGCGCGGCCACTACTTGCTGGACGTGCTGAAAGAGCAGCGGATCGACCACATCGACGTGTGCGGCATCGCGACCGACTACTGCGTCCGCGCCAGCGCGCTGGACGCGCGGAAGAACGCGTTCCAGGTCCGGGTCCTGGTCAACCTGTGCGCGGCGGTGAAGGAAGAGACGGGCGTGCAGGCGCTGGAAGAGATGAAGGCGGCCGGCTGCCAGCTGCAGGCGGCCACGGCCCCGTAGAGAGGATGGTCCTCCCCATTTATGGGGAGGTGGCCCGCAGGGCCGGAGGGGCTGAAGCGAACTCGTTAACAGCCTGAGTTGGCGCTGATGTTGTGCCGAGTGATCGTTGGCAAATGCGCTCACTCCGCACTGCGCGGTCGCGTCGCCGTCGGGCCTCGATGAGCGGAACCGGGCTCCGCGTCTGGATTCGCTTGCGGGGCCGAAGGCTCGGCGGATGGAAGTTCCGCCGGCAGCAGCCAATCGGGGAGTACTACGCCGACTTCTACTGCCCCGCGGCGAAGCTGGTCGTGGAGATTGACGGGCCCATCCACGACTACAGCCCCGATGCCTACGACATGCGGCGGCAGGGCTGGCTCGAGGCGGAAGGCTACCGCGTCATTCGGTTTACGGCCCGCGACATCGACGACAACGTCGCCGATGTGATCGACGCGATTAGCTTCGAGCTGGAAGAGAGGCTGAAGCTGGGATTCAGACCACGTTACTCCCGGGTTCGCCTCAGCCCCTCCGTCGGCTGCGCCGACACCTCCCCATAAATGGGGAGGACCCTTAAGTCTTACTTCTTCTTGGCCCGGGCCCGGCTGGTGCCCTCTGGCTCGTATTTGAAGGACACGTTGAGCTTCACGCGGTAGCTCGTGATCTTGCCGTTCTCGATCGTCATGTCCTGTTCGACGACCTCGGCCACGCGGAGCTCGCGAAGCGACTTGGCTGCGGTCTCCACCGCGGTCCTGGCGGCCGCCTCCCACGACTGGCTGCTGGTCCCAATCAGCTCGGTGACTCGATAGACGCTGTCAGCCATGGCGACCTCCTTTCAAATCCCCACCCGGCGGTGGGGAGCTGAACTATTCTCGCGCAGCCAGCAGGTTCGCGAGCTTCTCGAGCTCGCTCTCCCGACCCAGCTTCGCCATCTGCGTCCACTGGTCGTCGTGCATCGCGTCGAAGGTCACCACCATCCGCACGCCGTCCTCGACCTCGCTGAGCTCGACCACGGTCTCGACTTCGTAGGGCTCGACGCCAGGAATGAAATCGGCGATGTCCTTGTAGACGAGACGGCGCGCCGGGTCGACGTGCTCGATCATCACCCGCTGCACCGTCGTGAGCGGCATCCCCGCCTGCGCCATGTACTCGACCTGGTCCGGCCCGGTGGCGGTCATCGCGTACACGAGCTTGCCACCGGGCCGCATGTCCATCTCTTGCACGGTGACGCTGAATCCCTCGGGACCCCACCACGACTCGATCCCCTCTCGCGTGGTGCACAGCTCCCACACGTCGTCCATCGACGCGTCGAAGGTGCGCTCGATGGTGAGCTTAGGCCGCGTTTGCATACGCCCTTTCCAGTTCCTTGATGTCCATCTTCTTCATCTTGAGCATGGCCTGAAAGACGGCCTGCGAGTCGCCGTGCTCATTGTCGCCCACCATCTTGAAGAAGGCTTCGGGCACGATCTGCCAGGACAGACCGAAGCGGTCCTTGCACCAGCCGCACGGCCCTTCCTCGCCGCCATTGGCGACCAGCGCGGTCCAGTATCGGTCCACTTCGGCCTGGTCCTTGCAGGTGACCATCAGGGAGACGCCTTCGGTGAAGTTGAAGGTTGGTCCGCCGTCGAATGCAAGGTACTCGCGGCCATCGAGCTCGAAGGTTGCGCCGAGGACCTTGCCCTTGGCGATCGCGCCGTCCGTTTCGCTGCGCTGCAAGCTCAAGATCTTCGAGTTGGGGAACAGCGACACGTAGAACTTGATCGCCTCTTCAGCGCTGTCCTTGTAGACGATGCACGGCCTGATCATTTCGATTTCTCCTTCTTGTTCTTGCTTCTGCGCCGCCGCTCCAGCTCGGCGGCCATCCTGTCGAGGCGCCCCTCCCAGATGACGCGGTACGCCATGACGAACTGCGACAGCTCCTGGAACGGCTCCGGCCGAAGGGCGTAGAGCCTTCGCCGGCCTTCTGGCCGGACGACTACGAAGTTGGCGTCCTCCAGGATCTGGAGCTGCCGCGACACGCCGGGCTGCCCGATGTCGACGGCCTCGACCAGCTCATTGACCGACTGCTCGCCACGGCGAAGCGCTTCGACGATGCGGCGCCGGGTCGGGTCGGCGAGGACCTGGAACACATCGGGCATGCCGACATATTACTACCGCGACATATATCGTGTCAACAATATGTTTCTTGGACGCTCGAGACGTCAGCCGCTCGGCAGCGTCAGCTCCGACCCACCAAACTTCTCCTCGAGGAAGCGAGTGTGCGCAACAAGCGCGTCCGAGTCCTGTCGATGGACCGCGTCCGCTACCTCGCGCAGTTGCTCCTCGAGCAGATCGAGGTCCTCATCGAGAAGCTGGTAGGCGGTCTTTCCAGACGCGATCCCTTGATTTGTTGCATAGCCGCTGGGCAGCCTCACGAAGGTCTGCAGCGCAACCGGAAGGTAGTCGAGGGCAGTTCTGCGCACCAGGAACAACTCTTTGGGGCCCAGAACTTCGGCGCGAGGCAGGATCTCGAGGATCGACTGTCTGATCGCCTCCACCTTGGTCCATATGGCGGCCGGGAGTTGCCCCTTGACTGCCGCGAGCTCGCTCGCGAGAACGTTGGCTATCTCACTGCTCGACATCGCCCCGCCGCCGTCGTTGGTGGGGATCTGCCGATCAACGTTTCCCTGGCGCGCGGCTCGCGCCCTCAGAGCTCTGGGAAGGTCGATAAAACCCCGCACGATCTGGACCACGGGCGCAATCACGACCAATGGAACCCAGAGGAACGCCGCGGCGGCGACCATGCCTGCCCCCACGAGCAGTCGAAGCGGAACCGGCAGCTTCCCCCACGGCATCAGGCCGCCAAACGTGTAGATGTCTCGCCAGCTCAGCACTGCGATGGTCACCTCGGTCGCCATCAAGAGGAGAACTCCGACTACGGTCCACACGCTGTGGTCGTTTGGCCTGGCGATCGCAACGATGATGACCATCGAGGCGACGTACGCCAGGGCGAGGGCGATCAGGAGCCACAGCCTCTCGAGGCCGGCCTTGCCGTCGGGCCGGTCGACCGCGCCCATGATCCGCCCGTCTGTCATCCGCGAAATTCTGCCATTGCGACCCTCGGGACATCAACAAAAAGGGCCGGAAACGTGCGGTGCCAAGACGGCACCTCGACCTCCGTGCCTCTAGCTCGGCAGCACCCTCGATTTGCGAAGGTCCGGCAGCGCCTCGGCCACCTTCTCGGCGAGCCGGTCCGGGTGGTCACCGCGGAGGTAGATCACCTGCTCGGTCACGCCGAGCTCGAGCAGCCGCCCGCTGAGGTCGAGCAGCTCCTGGCGATCCTTGCCGTCCCAGCCGTACTGCAGCGAGCGGCGGACCTCGGAGGGATTGCGACCTACCGCCACGCACGTTTCGTCGAACTTCGCGATCAGGTCCTTGACGAAGGCCGGCTCGCCGCCCGAGATGTTCCACACGTCCGCATGCCGCGCGGTGATTCGCAGCGTGGTCGCACCCTGCGCCCCGATCCAGATCGGCGGATACGGCTTCTGGATCGGCTTGGGATTGGCGATGGCGTCTGTAATGTGGTAGTAGCGGCCCTCGAAGTTGGTGCGCTCGTCGGTGAAGAGCGACTTGATGATCTGCAGCGACTCGCTCAACCGGCCGACGCGGTGGTCGAGGCCTTCGATGCCGTACATCTGGTGCTCGATCTCCGCCCACGCGGCGCCGATGCCGAGCTCCAGGCGACCTTGGGACAGATGGTCGACCGTGACGGCCAGCTTCGCCAGGACGACCGGGTGGCGGTAGGTGTTGCCGGTGACGAGGCAGCCGATGCGGACTCGCTTGGTCGCCTCGGCCATCGCGGCCTGCAGGGCCCAGCCTTCGTAGATCGGTTTGTCGGGACCGTTCGGACCGATGGAAGCCAGGTGGTCGAAGTCCCAGAGGTGGTCGAAACCTGCCTCTTCCGCGATCCGCCAGCACGCGCGGAGCTGCTCGATCGTGATCGATTGACCGGAAGCCTTGAGCCCGAAGCGGAGTGGGTGCGCCATCAGTGGAACTTCAGCTTGCGGACGCGGATGGCGAACGGGTAGCGGCGGGAGAACTCTTCCGGCGTCCAGCCTAAGCCCTTGATGTCGGCGCGGTATTTGCGCACGTACTCAGGGACCTTGTACGCGGGCGGCTGGGTCTTCGCGATGGTCGCCTCGCCGGACGCGCGGACGACATCGTTGCCGGCCTCGTCCGTGTTCAGGTGGACCTCGACGCGCGGGTTCTCGCGCACATGGCGCACCTTGATCCCGGGCTGGGCATAGATGAGGACGGACTTGCCGTCCCACAGGAACCAGACCGGCACGGCCTGCGTCCGGCGGTCCCTGCCAGCGGTGACGAGCCACATCACCGGTTCCTTCTTCAGGCGGGACTCGGCGTGGCGATCCACTGAGGTCTAGTTTGGCGCTTTGCGGAATTTGGCAGAGTAAACGCGATGAAGAAGACAGAAGCCGATTGGAAGCGAGACCTCACCCCCACCCAGTACCACGTGCTGCGCGAGAAAGGCACGGAGAGGCCGTTCACCGGCGAGTACTGGGACACGAAGACGCCGGGCGCGTATCTGTGCGCGGGCTGCGGCGCAAAGCTGTTCGAGTCGGAGACGAAGTTCGACGCGCACTGCGGCTGGCCGAGCTTCTACGCGCCGGCCGAGGGCGCGCCCATCGAGGAGACGACGGACGGCTCGCACTTCATGGTCCGGACCGAGGTGACGTGCGCGAGCTGCGGCGGCCACCTGGGGCACGTGTTCGACGACGGGCCGGAGCCGACCGGGCTGCGCTACTGCATCAACAGCGCGTCGATCAAGCTGGACCCGAAGTAAGTATCAGGGTCCTCCCCATTCATGGGGAGGTGTCGGCGCAGCCGACGGAGGGGCTGAAACGAACGTGTTGGGCCGTCGCTTGAAGCCGAGTTTCTCCAGATCGTCGAGCTCATAGCGAATCGCATCCACGACGTCGACGACCTCGTCGTCCACGTCGCGCGCCGTGAAACGTATGACTCTGAAGCCCTCTGCCTCGAGCCAGGCCTGGCGTCTCATGTCATAGGCGTCGTTGCTGTAGTCATGGATCGGGCCGTCAATCTCGACGATCAGCTTCGCCGCGGGACAATAGAAGTCGACGTAATACGGCCCGATCGGGTGCTGCCGCCGGAACCTCCACCCATCTAGCTTTCGACCTCGCAAGCGGATCCACACACGCAGCTCGGTCCCGCTCATCGTTGCTCGCAAACGCCGCGACGTAGAGGTTCGAGCGGAGCGCATTCGCGAAAGATCGCGCCACGCAGCCCGACCGACAACTCAGGCTGTTAATTTCGCCTTCCCGGTCGGGTGCCTACAGCTATGAAAATTGGTTTAGTGGGAGCGGCCCGACTTCCTTTGGTGCCCGGGAGCTCGGTGTTAATTTGGGCTGGCCGGTCGTCAGGCACCTTTA
>Ga0207684_10001412_pt1 | contig 25990 bp, 25 predicted proteins | sample KBSK5501metaG_FD_184342 | JGI IMG/M metagenome (GOLD analysis project Ga0207684, IMG submission 184342) | Corn, switchgrass and miscanthus rhizosphere microbial communities from Kellogg Biological Station, Michigan, USA - KBS K5-50-1 metaG... | ecosystem: Host-associated > Plants > Roots >...
CGCCGTCCCGTACCCCACCAGCCACTTCAGTCCACCCTTCTGGCTGGATCCAGCGCACCTCACGCCGCTGCTCTTCGCGCTCGCCCTCTTCGCGCTGCTCGGCTGGCTCGGCTGGGTGATCGGCTCCTTCTTCCGCGACGCCTGATGCCAGTTTCGCCTCGGCGGTTGTCGTTTCTTCAGGCGCGACACAGCGAGTAGCCGAGGCGTCCTGTCCGTCACCGAGGCTGGCGCCGCAGAGGTCAGCCGCCTGTTCAGGCAAGGCGAGTACTGGGTCTGCCACGTGCGCGCCCGCTTCAGCAAGCGCTGGATCTCGCCTGCGAGGAAGCTCTCGATGGTGGCGATGACCTCGGGATCAAAGGCCGCCAGGTAATAGTCTGGCCTAGCCATCCACCGCCTATAGGTCGGAGAGCGCCTCGCCTGGTAGTGGAGGCGATTCGAGAGGGTCGCGGCCTCCTTCTCCGACATCAAGTGAGCGGCTCGCACTGCTAGCGTGTCTGCCGGTGGGGACGGGTTAGGCCATCCAGCGCCTGTGTCCTCAGGCGCCGCGCGCTCGACCAAGGCCCGCGCGCGATCAACGATCATGCTGGTGGTTGTTCCCCCGTCTTATACAAAAGCTCGAGCCTGATTACACTTGCCTCGAAATTGGCCAACGCTCGATATCTCATCTTCCTTCTCTTGCGAGAAGTCCGTGTCGAACCCTTGCGGCCCGCAAGATAATCTCGCATAATTCCGCTCAGTCAGAATGAACAAGCGCTTGGAAACTGAACATGGCGGAATGATTGTCCCTTGGGCAGGACGCGCTGGGAGCAGATGAGGAAATCTCTCTTGAGCGAAGGAGGCCCTTGCATATGGATAGCGCCCCTCCGCCTTTTGAACAAGAGATGACGCTCTCGAAAGAGGAGCACTATCGCCTTCTGATAGAGGACGCACGATCTTTACGGTTAAGCCGTGAAAACATCAATGACCTGTTCATTGGCCTCACAACCTTATTGTTGGGCGCTCAAGGGTATCTACTCAGTAGTTTTCAACAGACGGACGCCGCTTCAACCTTCTACATTATTGGTATAGCGCTGGCTGGACTGTTCGTGTGCTCGATCTGGAGCAGAGTGCTCGCCGGATATAAGCAACTTCTCAATTACCGCTACCTTGTTCTCAAGTACTGGGAAGATCGCTGGTTTTCCAAAGAGCAGCAATTCTATGTCTCAGAAGATGCGCTCTATGAACATGATCCTGCCAAGTGGCCGAAGACACCAATCACGCAAGAAATAGCCAAAGACTTCAAACGGATACATCCGTTCGTCGACCTCTACACCGTATTGCCGCGCTATATCCGCTGGGCATTGATCCTGGTGGCGCTAATCCGGCCAGTCCTCCTGTTCATCAGCTTTGCGCCAGCGTTGGTGTCCAACATCTCGCAATTCATCAGATAGAGTTGTCCACTGAACGCTTCATGATCTCCGCGATGGCTGCGGGGCATCAGAACCGTGTGGCGAGCCAGGACTGGCTGGCCCTTTCGCCATGACGCCAACCCCTGACCTGCCAGTCTTCAGGAGATCCAGGTCAGCGCCGTTATCGACGTCTGGCGTCGCGCCGTCCACCGTCCGCTCGCCTGATTCCGTGCGTTTGGGCGCTGGAAACCTGGTCGCTCCGGAGTGGGCTCGCGGACGCACAGCTTTCATACTCGCGGCCTCTTTGTCTACACCCAGTATCGCTGGAGCGTGTGAGATCAACGCCAGCGCGAGGCCAAAGAGCAACAGATCACGCTCGCTGTTTAATCCCATATCGACATAGGAAAAGCTCACCTGCATCGGGATCAGGCAGACTGCGGTGATCAGCGCCGCGACGGCGCCCGACCGCCGCGCAGTGCGTGTATAAAGGCCATCTGAGCGCTCCCATGTCGGCACGTTCCAGGCAAACCCCCTGCGCCGCTTCTCATGTGCGCCGCGCGCGCGCCGTTTCGTCTCATCGCGCGCGGCGCGACCCTGCGCGTATGCCAGCGCCGCCGACTGCGCCGCCTTAGTGCGCAGGAGCTGTCGTGACCGGCGCATCTGCCGGCGTCCGCGCCGGTTGCTACGGAGGAGGTTGCGCAACGCCGCCACCAACTCCCAATGCTCGCGCTGCGTCTCGATCGCCCGGCTCCCTTCGAAGACGCCGCTGCCCAGCAGCCACCAGAAGGCGATGAATCCGATCGCCCCGCTTTTCATCCAGATCCAGAGAATGTTGTTGTGCGTCGTGTATGGGAAGAACGGCCAGATGGCGCCGACGCTATTTTTCCACTCGAGCATCAAGATCTGTCGATATGGCGCGCCGAAACCGATCCCCACATAAGGCGACGCTTGAATATTCACCACGATGTCGAACTTCTCCGCATCACGATAGAGGTTTGAAGCCGCGTCGCGCTGATCAGGCTCCACCTGTGAACGCACCGCGCGCGCTGGCTGGCCAAGAGGACTGGTATTGTTCCAGAAGACGGCGAGGTACATTCCAGTGAAGAGCAGGACTGGGATCAGGATCTTCCATGTCAGTTGTGGGCGCAACCGGAGGAGGAGGATGAACAAGATCGCCAGTCCAACGATCAAGACGGCGAAGGCGGCGCGGCGGCGCATCACCTCGATGACGAAGATCAGCAGCGGCAGCAGGAAGATGGCGTAGGCCCGCTGTGAGCGGGTACCGCCGATGAGGAGGAGGCTCAAGCACAGAATGATCGCGAACGTCAGCACAATCGCATCAACGTGATCGAAGGCGAGGTCGTCGGCAACGGTAAGGTTGCGAAAAATAAAGAGCCAGCGCAGCGAGTTCTCCAGCGCCAGCCCAGTCGTCGCGATCAGGACCGTCCAGATAAGCTGATTGGCGTGCGCTTCTTCGCGCAGAAGGATACTGGCGAGGAAGAAGATCAGGATCAGCATCAGGAAGCCACGCACTTCCCACAGCGCGATGTTGAACGCCGCGCCGTGCGTCAGCCCATTCACCAATCCGAAAGCAAGACATCCCACAAACACCAGCAACGGTGTGCGTAGCGATCCCAGTGTCAGCTTGATCGGTTGCCCCCCCATGCGCGCGCGGACGAAGATCCCGATGAGGACGATGATCAGTAACAGCTCCAGTGGACTGACGATGATGCGTACATCTTTCCAGTCGAAGAGCCACAGGCTGCCGCCGACGGCCGCAGTCTGCTGGTCGGCCTGCCATACGCTCAGATCGCTGTGCCAGGCGCTGAATGGGTCGTGAAAAAGACGCGCCCAGATTGACCAGGGATCGCTTGTTCCACCCTCAGCCTCCAGAAAGAGCGCGGCGCCGACCACCACCAGGAAGAAGATGCGCAGCTCTTTATAGATATCGGTGGGGTGTTTCCTTGTCGCCACGATCTCGTCCTTCTCAACCGCCTACGATGTCCAGCGCGCCAGCTAGATGTGATTCAGGTGCGTGACGAGGAAGAACACGATGAGCAGGACAGCGCCTATCGGCGCAAGCCAGTGCAGCCAGCGTATGTTCTTCGGCCCCCACAGACCCAGCACAATGCACCCGATGAGAAATGCAAGCATGTAATTCATGGGTCAGACCTCCAGCCTCGCCTACCCCGCGAGATTTTGCAGCCATGCGGGCAGTTGCGGCTGGTGGCCATTGACGACGATACTGCGCACCGTATTCTCGCCCAGCCTCGTCAGCGACTCACGCACCTGCTCGTCGGTCGTTTCGCCGGCATGGACGACGAAGATCAGCGCCTCGGCTATCGAGGCGGCCAGCGCGCCGTAACTGGTGGTGAAGATCGGCGGCAGATCCAGCACCAGCAGCGCGTCCGCGGTATTCATGCGCGAGCGCAGATCGGCGCGCGCCAGGCGGTAGATCAGATTCGGCGCTTCTTTCGCGCCATCCCCCGCCGGTAATACGAAGAGCTTATCGGAAATCTGATGCACCGCCTCAGAGAGCGCGCACTCCCCGCGTAGGTACTCCGCCAGCCCTGGCTCTGGATTGATGCCGAGCAACTGGTGCACGCCAGGATGTGCGAGGTCAACCTCCACCAGCACGATGGAGCGGTCCAGGTCCGCCGCCATCGCTGCGGAGATTCCGGTGGCGATGGTCGTGCGTCCCTCGCCAGATATCGCGCTGGTCACGCCGATCGAGGGGACAAGGCCCTGGTCGGCGGGCGGCTGTACCGAGAGATAAATGCGTCGGAAGTATTCGAGCAACGCCTCGCCGCGCGGCGCCTTGGCCAGTCCGCGATTCGGCTTGGTCTTCGCCTTCTTGCGCGCCTTGGGCTCCTGCGGCGGCAGCGGCGCGTCGTCGAAATCATCCGCTTCTTCATCGACTGCGCTCGTCACCGGCGGTGCTCCTTGCTTATGCTGGCTCCGTACGACAATCAGCGATATCAGATTGAACCGTGTGCGCCGCGACCTGCGCAGGCCATAACACGGCAGATGGCGCATTGAGGAGAGCGCTACGGCTCATCGTCAACATAGCTTCCCTGTTCGCTCGTCGGCCCTGATCTGCTTTCCCGCCGAGGCGCCTGTGTTGTCCCCGAACGCAACCGCCTGCCTGTGGGTCGCGGCAGCGAGGCGAGCACCGGTGTCATCAGCGCTGGCACCGGACTGTTCTCCCGATCTTCCCACTTGATCGAGCCGCGACCGCCCCTCATGCTGATGACTGGCATCACCTCGATGGCGGTGGGATCCCACTCCAACCGGTCGAGTATGCCCTCCACATCCCCACGATTGTACACTTTGCGATCGAGCTTCGTCTGAACTCCGGCGATGATCGCAAGCAGCGCCAGCACGCCCACGAGCGCGCCGATGAGATACACCAGCGCCTTCGAGACCTTCACCGTCGGTGACTTCGGGAGAGATGGGGAGTCCAGCGGTTTGAGATCATAGGACGTTCCACTATTGGCCGCCGCCATCGCCTGCGCCACCGACTGGACGTTCGATTGAATCGAGGTCTGCGTAGCCTGGTCAGCCACCAATTGATTCTTCAACTCCACCCACGTCGGATCGTTCGCGCCAGCGAGGGTGAGCACTTCGGGATGCTGTTTCTGGTAATCACTAACAGCTTTGGAGTCGGCCGTGACCTTATCGTTGATATCGGCAAGCTGCTTGCCATAGAAATCCTGCGCCGCTTTGAGCGTGTCCAACTCTTTGTTCGCGTAGAACGCCACGAATTCCGTGATGACCGCTCCCGCCAGTTCCTGCGCGACCTGTCGAGTGGAGCGATCGGCGGCAGTGACGAAGACGATATTCCTGGTATTGTTCGCGCTGACAGTAATGTTTCCGCTGATGCGAGCGACGGCGACATCCTGACCAGCGGTGTTGCCTGGATGATCGAGGCCATATTGGGAGTTGAGTGACGGCGAGTCCTGCGCAACGCTGGCAAGGAAGCTGGGGCTCTGCAGCAGTTGCGACATCGCATCCGCGACGTTTTGCGCCTTGGTGGCGTATACATTCTCGTCTTGCGACTGAAAATCTTTGAGGAATGTGTTCGTTTGGACATAGATCGTCGCATTGGACTCGTAGACGGTCTCCTTGCGCAGACCATAGACCGTCGCCGCGGTTGGGATGAGCAGCAGCGGGATCAGATAGAGATACCAGTATTTCACGAACTTGACGAGGAACCGCGTCATACCACTCACTCCCCCTCGACCGCCACCCGATGGCTGTCGGTTCTTCGCTGCATGGCCGGCGTCGCGACCGCATCAAGCAGATCCTGACGATAAAAACGCCACGCGCTTCCCACCTTGTGGCCACGGAGCTGGCCAGACCACATCAACCGGTACAGCGTGGAGCGGCTGACACGCAGAAAGTCCATGGCTTCCTTGAAGGTTACAAGCGCAGGCTCCGGTACGGCCGCATTCGTCGTGGCGCGCCGGTCGCGCATGAGAAGCTCTCTCCCCAGTCCCAGTGGGAATGCCCTGGGAAATAAGTTGCCCGCCGGTGGGGCGCCCCAACAGAGTCAGACATGCGGAGACAAACGCTGCCATTATCCCACCGCTCACTGTGACGCACAAGGCCCTGTGAAAGGCACGTCTGTTAAGAATTGGTAAAGATGGGCTATTATGGGTCGCTGTAGCGCGCAATGAAACAATCTGAAACAGCCCTGCCCTACTCCTGGGTCCCTCTCATTGCTGCGCGCTCGGCGCTGGAGGCCCTCTCATCGTCTGGGCGCGCCTGCGCGGCGTTGCGCGGCGTACGTATCCACCCGCCAGCGCTACGAGTGACCAGCGACCCCAGGAACAGCGCGCTTTTCCATACGATGTAGAAGGGCGCCGTCAGCAGACTCAACACAACCCGCAGCGGCAACCGCCCCAGCGCGATCCCAACCGCGACATGCAGCAGCAGCGCCGCGAGCAACCCCAGCGCGATCCACAGCCCTAGCTCCCACCGCGCGAGCGCCGCGCCCGCGAGCGCGAAGGTCACGCCCACCGCCAGCAGCGAGAGCGGCGGCGTCAGGCTCTCCAGCGCCACGTCGAGTCGCGCCAGATCGCCTGTGCGCAGGAAACCACCAAGCATGCTCAGGCCATGCGCGCGCGTCAGCTCGATGCGCCCGCGCTCCCAACGCCGCTGCTGACTGCCCGATTGCCGCAGATCCTTCGGCGCTTCCCCGGCGACGATGGCGCGGGGAACATACGCGACCCGAATGCCGGCGTTGATCAACGCAATGTGGTGTTCCACGTCCTCGGTCAAGCTGTACGCCGCCCAGCCAAAACGCGCGATCACCGCGCGATTGAAGGCCATGCCGTTGCCCTTCAGCCCCGCCGAGAGGCCAAAGAGCGAGCGCCCCAGCGGACGCACATGATTGATGAGCGCGAAGGCGACGGCGCGCAGCCCCACGGCCCAGCCCTCACCAGCATTCAGCACACGGTATTGCCCCTGTGCGACGAGGGCGCCTCCACGCAATGTGGCGTCCATTTCCCGCAGGAAGGTGGGAGCGAGCGTGGAATCGGCGTCCACGATTATGTACGCGTCGTACCTCTCGCCCGCCGTGGCCAGTTGCTCCAGCGCGAAGCGCAGGGCGTAGCCCTTGGCGCGCTCCATCTCGCTCGCGCGCTCCAGCGTGCGCGCGCCCCATGCGCGGGCGATGGCGACAGTCTCATCCTCGCAGTTATCGGCGATGACCAGGGTGGTAAAAAGCTGCCTGGGATACTCGAGCTGGCGCAGGCTTGCGAGCAGTCTGGCGATAACTGCGGCCTCATTATGCGCGGGAACGAGGATCACGAAGCGTGTCGCAGGCGGCGTCGTGATTGGCTGGGTCGGGCGCAACGCCACAATGATCGCCGCGAGACTGAGCGCCGCCACGTAGCCCAGGGGAACGATCAGAACCGCCTCAACCGCGCCGACCAGGATACGGCCAGCCAGTTCCAGGACACCAAGCGCGCCGGCGAGATCAGACGGCATCTGACCCCTCCTGGAGGGAAGCCGCCACCTCATGCCGTGGAGGCAGTCGCCGATTGTGGCCCAGCGCCTGATTCAGCAACAGCAGCGCCGCCAGGGGTAGATCGTCAATCAGATAACGACGCCAGAGCCGGGCAGGTTCGCTGAGCAGGCGATGCGCCCACTCCAGCCCCACGCGCTGCATCCACGCCGGAGCGCGGTGTGTCGTGCCGGCGAGGAAGTTGAATGCGCCGCCGACGCCGACGCTGAGAGGAATCTGAAGCTCACGATGCGACGCGATCCACTCATCCTGGCGCGGCGCGCCCAGCGCGACGAAGAGCGCGTGTGGGCGCGCGTTCTGGATCGCCGCGATGATCGCCGCATCCTGCTCTGGAGTGAAGGGCCAGCGCGGCGGCGCATAGGTCCCGACGACCATGACGCCAGGCGCCACCTCGCGCAACCGCTCCGCCGCACGTGCGGCGACTCCCTCTTCGGCGCCCAGCAGGAACAGCCGGTAGCCATGCTCCGCTGAGAGGCGCGCTGTCTGGAGAACGATGTCGTTGCCAGTGATGCGCGTCTTCATCCCCGCTGCCCACTGCAGTGGCTTACCATCACAGACAACCAGATCCGCCGCCGCTACGACGCGCGCAAAGCTGGGATTCTTGCGTGCGATGGCCAGGAAATCAAGGTTCGCGGTCACCACCTGATGCGCCCGACCGCTCGCCAGGGCCGCCTCCAGCCAGCCTCGCAAATCGCCCAGTTCCATGCGATCCACGGCCACGCCGAGCAGTGAGACACGATCGAAGGGCGCGTGCGTGGCGGATGAGGCGGGCGCATCCACAGGGAAGTCCTCCAGACTCGCTACATGTCCGCCATTCGGCGTACCACATAGGCGGTGATGTTGTTGACAGTGTCGAAGTTGTCCGGAGTCAGATCGCTCTCGGGCGCCTCGATCCCATATGTTTCCTCAACGAACAGGACGATCTCCAGGATACCAGTCTTATCCACTACACCGCTCTCCACGAGTGAGGTATCGTCGTCGAAATCTCCCTCATTGCCATCGAAGAGGAAGTTGAACTGAATGTGCTCGTGAATGGTCTGACGAATCGTCGCGATATCCAGTCGGCCGGTCTGCTCTGAGGTCATCGGTTGTCCTCTTTCGCGGCTGCGAATCACTGAGAACGATCATCTGGAAGCGCCTCTCACGCGACTCCTATTGTACTCCACGCGTTGTACTCCTCTCGCGCGGCGTATCCTGTATCGTGTTGCGCCTGATTGGCTCTGGCGGCGCGCATCGATGCGTCATCCGGTGGTCTGGGCGTGATAGCGTACAATGGCTATCGCAGGCGATTCAGGAGAGAATGCGGTTGCCTGGGCGGCCGCGCGCCGATGAGTCAGGAGCGAGCTGTGGACCGGTTCGGCTTTGTGATGGAGCAGATATTTGGGCACCGCACGCACTACCACAACCTGCGGCGTTACGTCGAGGACGATGCGAGCGTCGCGGCCACCTGGCTGCCCATCGCGTTCGAGCCGACCGGCGCTCTGGCGAAGACGCCGGTCCTGCGCGGCAACTGGTCCGCGCGAGCGAGCTGGCTCGCACATCGCGCAGTGACGGCGGCGCGTGCAAAGACGCGATTCGATGCGCTGCTCTACCACACACAGGTGACGGCGCTGCTCGCGCCCTTCCAGCGTGGTGTCCCTATCGTGGTCTCGCTGGACGCCACACCCATCAATTACGACACAGTCGGCGTCTACTACGGCCACACCGCTAGCGGTCCGCTGGAGGCGCTGAAACTGCGCGCTAATCGCCGCGCGTTCGCGCACGCCGCCGCGCTGATCGTCTGGCGCGCGTGGGCGAAAGACTCCCTCGTCAATGACTACGGCGTCCCGGCTGAGAAGGTACATGTCATCTCCCCCGGCGTCGATCTGGCGCAGTGGCCGCTGGTCACGCCGGAGGAACGTTTGCGCGCCAGCGCGGGACGGACGCCGCGGCTGCTCTTCGTCGGCGGCGACTTCGAGCGCAAGGGCGGACGGGTCCTGCTGGACTGCTTCGAGCGCTGGCTCGCCGGACGCTGCGAGCTGGATATCGTGACGCAGACCACCATCGCCCCGCCCACCGGTGTGCGTCTCCACAGCGCGCTCACGCCCAACAGCGACGAGTTGAAACGGCTCTACGCCGAGGCGGATATCTTTGTCTTTCCGACGCTCGCCGATTGCGCGCCGCTGGCCGTGCCAGAGGCGATGGCGGCCTCACTGCCCATCGTCACCACCCGCGTCGGCGCGATTCCAGAGATGGTTCAGGATGGCGTGACGGGTCTGCTGGTCGCCCCCGGCGATCCCGATGGTCTACATGACGCGCTGGAGAGGCTGCTCGGCTCGCCAGAAGAGCGCGTACGGATGGGCGCTGCGGCGCGCGCTGTAGCCGAACGTGTGGACGACGCCGAGCGCAACGCGGCGCGTGTGCTCGACGTCCTGCGCAGTGTCTCGTCGCGGACAGGCGCAGCGATGGAAGGCGCGGCCTCGTGAGCGCGCCCGCCGCGCCGGAAACGCCGCGCATCCTGCTCGTCATCTCCGCCGAACCGGCCCCAGAGACACTGGAGGAGATCGCCGCCGGACGCCAGCCGCGCAGAGATTACCTTGCCCTGCGCGACGCCAGCGGCGCCGACCTGCTCACACCGAGCATGGCTACCGCGACGGCAGTGGGACGCATGCGCGCTCGGCTCGGCGGGAAACCGGCGGCGCTCGCCTGGGCTGCCTTCCAGCGTAGGAACCGCTACAAGACGATCTTCACCGACAACGAGGGAACGGGACTGCCGCTCGCGCTGCTCCTGCGCGGCGCACACCCTGGCAAGCCGCGCCACGTCTGCCTCTCGCACTACCTCTCGTCGGCGAAAAAGCGCGTCCTTTTCCGCCTCGGCGCGGGACGTCGCATCGACACGCTCATCACGCATGCCACCGCGCAGGCGCGCATCGCCGTCGAGACGCTGGGCCTGCTGGCGAAGCAGGTGGCGCTGCTGCCCTACTTCGCGGATGAGCGCTTCTGGGACCCGGCGCTCGCCACGCCAGCCCCCTCCCAGGAGCGACCCATGATCTGTAGCGCCGGGCTGGAGTTCCGCGACTACGCCACGCTCATCGCCGCTTTACGCGACCAGGAGGTGGACGCACGCATCGGCGCGGCCAGTCACTGGGCCAGACACAACGCCTTCGGCGCATCGGCGCAACTGCCCGCCAACGTCACCGTCAGCGCTTACAACTACCAGCAATTGCGTGACCTCTACGCCAGCGCGCGATTCGTCGTCATCCCGCTGCGCGACGTGGACAATCAGGCCGGGATCACGACGATCCTGGAGGCGATGGCGATGGGCAAAGCCGTCGTCGTCACGCGCACCCGTGGCCAGACCGATGTCGTGCGCGACTGGCGCTCCGGAGCCGCAGCGCCGCCGCCCGGTTTCCTCGCCGCGCCGGAGATGGCGCAGTCGCTCGGCGCGCTGCCCACTGGGTGGTATGTGCGCCCGGACGATTCCGACGACCTGCGCGACGCGATCAATTACCTGCTCGCGCATCCAGAGATCGCCGAGGAGATGGGCCGCAACGCCCGCCGCGTGGTGAAGGGCTATTTCGGACTGGACGCCTTCGTCGCACGGTTTGCCACGCTGTTGCGCGATTAGCCCTCACGGCGCGGCGCGTCCAGATGAGCGGTGAGCCAGGCGCTCAGGTTGGCGAACGTCTGCGCCCCAATCTGGTGCTCCATGTCGTAGGTGTGATAGTCCAGCGCCACCCGCTGGCGCTCCAGGATGGGACGTGCGCGCTCGGCCCACTCGTAGGGAATCACGCTATCCTGGCGTCCATGCGCGAGGAAGACTGGTAGGCCCGCCGTGCGCTCCGGCGCGACGATCCACGGCTCCACCTCCGGCGGGATGCGCCCGCTCAGCGCGATCACGCCCGCCAGCAACTCCGGCTCGGTGAGCGCGGTCGCGAGCGAGAGTATTGCGCCCTGGCTGAACCCCAGCAAATAGACGCGCTGAGGATCGGCGTCATAGCGCTTGATGGCGGCGCTGATGAACTCGATGACGCGCCTGCGGCTGGCGTCCAATTGCTCCGGCGCGATCTTGAACCCGGTGGGCAGGAAGGCGACGGTGAACCAGGCGTAGCTGTTCGGGCCACGTGTCAGCGGCGCGCGCAACGAGAGGGTGAGGAGGCGCGAATCGAGTTGCGGAGCGAGCGAGAAGAGGTCGCGCTCGTTGGCGCCGACGCCGTGCAGCAGCAGAATGAGCGGCGGCTTGCCTGTTGGTGTTGGCTGGCGTGGCTCATGAGCAAGGTAGACAAGCGGTAGCGCGTCGCCACCCTCATCGCCCGGTGTCCCGTCCATGCGCTCCCTCCCAGAGAGGTTACTCAGTCTCATCTACAGACATAGTGCCATAAGCGCGCTGTCAGGACAACACGCACGGCAGCCATCTTCTGTTTGACGACGCCTCCCCGCCTCCATATACTAATGGCGGCGCATCTCTCTATCCTGCTCTTATCTCGTCTGGCCTGCCACCCCTGGAATGATCGCATGACCGATGGCTCCGGACGCCCTCAAGCCGATCGCGCCCGGCTGCGGCTGGCGCGCGAGATCATATCGCTCCCCCGCTGGGGTTCGTCCGTGCTCTGGGAGCGCCTGCGATCGCGCGATCCACAGGCTTCCGCGTCCTCTGGCGCGCTGGTCTCCTATCTCCGCCTGGCCATGCTTCGCGGCGAGTCACAGGCGGCGCGCGACCTCTTCGTCTTGCTGCTGGGGCGGGTCGAGGGTATCAACCGGAGCTGGGCGTTCCAGGGAGCCAGGCGCGCCACGACCGCCGGCGGCGACCCCACGTTGCAGGAAGACCTGCTTCAGGAGCTGACACTCCATCTCTGGCGCGAACTGGCCAGACGCGACGACGAATCGTGGGAGATCTACTTTACCCGCGCGCTCGGTTTCGCGCAGCGACACGTCCTGACCGCCTACATGAAGCGCAACGGCTACTGGCGCGCGTGATGTCGTGGGGCCATCGCGCGGAATTGCGATCCCTTTCTCGCGGCTGGCGGCGCGCTGCGAGTCCGATGGCCACGACGAGGGCGAGTGGCCACAGCTCGTCGCGCCAGCGGATGGGATGGTCGCCGCCGAGTTGGCGGATCTGCGTGCGCTGGTGGAGCGCCTGCCAAAGCGACAACGCGCGGTCGTCATCATGCGCTACTGGCAGGACGCGCGCGAGAACGAGATCGCCGCGACACTGGGCGTTCACGCCGCGCGCCGTACGCGCCATGCTCACGCGCGCCTATGTGAGACTGCGCGCCGCCTACGAGGGCGCCGAACGGTAGACCACGCAATCCTGGACGCTTATTTCAGGTAGAGGACGAGCTCGTTGCTGGGCGCGAACCCCAACGACTCGTAGAGTGGACGACCCATGCTGGATGCGTGCAACACGACGCGCTCGATGCCCCGCTCACGACTCCACGCGATGATAGCCTCCATCAGGCAGCGCGCCAGGCCCTGCCGGCGGTAGGCTGGCTGGACATAGACGTTTACCACCAGCGCCTCGCGACCCACCAGGGTCTCAGGACGTGGCAGCAGTGAGCGGATGTGTACTCCGGCCCCAGCGGCGACAGCGCCATCATCTGTGACGGCGAGCCAGCCAATATAGTCTCCGCTGGCGAGCATCGTTTGCAGGAGGGGCGCAAGTAACTCCATCATAGCGGCGACGCGCTCGTCGTCGAGACGGCCGATGTCCTGAAACATGCGAGCGCGGTGCTCAGCGATGACACTGGCGTCATCAGGCGACGCGTAGCGAATCCTGAGGCTTTCGTCGGGCATCTTCGCCTCAACTCTTAAGAAGTAGACCACAGCGGGACTCCGTGACACGCGCTCAGGCGGGCTAGGCGCACTCAATGCGGATGATCGGTGGTTACGGAGTTGGCGTTGTGGTCGGCGTTGTGGTCGGCGTTGTGGTCGGCGTTGTGGTCGGCGTCGCCGTCGCGGCCTTGATCTCCGCCTGTCGCTCTTCCACCGTCACCGGCGTGAACTTCGAATAGCCGCTCTGAAGCGAGTAGTTGAAATCGCCTCCGCAGCCCATCCCGCTCAACCAGAACTGCCAGACAACCGCCGCCATGCCGCCGAACTCGAGGTGTTGCGTGTCACTCTTCCAGGCGTCGGCGGTCGGGCCGAGCGTGTCGCATCCCGTCTTGCACGGCGCGCACATCGTCCCCGACAGTTTCCCGCCCGCGACCCAGTAGACAAACGGAACCGATGGCTTGTAATCGTTGGGGAACCAGTTGGCTTTATCACTGTTGTTGATGTAGACGCCAGGAATGAAGCCTTCATCGGCGACCCGGCTAAGGAAAGCGTTCACCAGCGCGACGTTATCCGCCTTGCTCGCCGGCGCGCCCCAGCCGCCAAAGCCGCTCTCGACATCGGCGAAGATGGTGCGGCCACCGAGATTGACGTTGCTGTTCCATGCCTCAATCGCCGCTTCCGCCTGCTGGAGCCCATAGTCCGCGGGATCGGATGAGCTAAAGTTTGGCCCGCAGACGCCCCAGTAGCCATGGGTGAAGGCGGGCGTGACAAACGTTGCCGTGTTCTCATCGAAGCACGCCGCATTATGCTTGGTGGCGCCCAGCTCGCCGATATAGTATTGCATCGGCATGTCCGCGACGCGACCACGTTCGGGCGAGGTACAGCTATCCACTCCGAAGAACCCCGTAACCTGGCTGTTCGGTTCGTTGGAGGAAACCGGCACGAAACGCGCGTGCGCGCTGGCGCGACCAGGAAGCAACAGCGCCCCACCGGCGCTCACTGCCAACGCTGAGGCGGTCAGGCGCAGGAGCTTGCGCCGACCAAGGCCACTCGCACGCCCTGCGTCCTGCGTCACACGTGCGATCTCGGCCACTGACGCGCCATGTTCGCGCGCGAGGTCGAGATAGGACGCCGCGCACGACTCGCAGCCTTCCCGATATTTCTGGGCGGCGGTCTGAAGCGCGCGCTGGCGAATATCCTCATGTGTCCGGCGGCGGATTGTTCCCATATCTCCTCACGACGAGAGAAATACGCGCGAAGTAGCAGCTGGAGCGGATGGCGTCGTCCATCATGCTACACTACGGCGCAGAAAAGGAAAAGTTGGCTCACAGCGAATCGGCGCCATCTATCTGGCGCATCCGGCGTGGCTATGACTGGTCCAGCGCCCGTAAGACCTCCGGCTCGATGGCGCGCAGGATCTGGCGCAAACCTCCTAGACTGGCGGCGTTCTCGATGAGCGTCACCACGGCGGCGTACTCCCCATAGGGAGTAATGGAAACCAGCCCACGCTCATATTCGGTAATCACGCTGATCAGCAGTCCCTGGCCGATCTCCTGACCCAGCGCGTCCGCCACGTTGAGCGCGCTGGCGCCCAGCGCGCCGAGCGCCTCGAACAGGCCCTCCGCCCCCCTGCCCGCCGTCTCGATGCGCAGCCCCTCGCGCCCGACGAGCGCGACCGCGCGCACTCCGGGGACGGCGAGCGCCCGCCCCAGCAAATCCTGTACTTTCGCCATCCGCTGACTCTCCTCCGCCATATTGTATCGCACCTGGAATAGGCTGATGTTCGCCCCCAGCGCCAGGCGCTCGTCTTCGCCTTCGTCTTCGTCTTCGCATTGGTAGGTCAGTTGGGCTACAGTTGATTGACGCGCCACCCTGGCGTCCTGTACGCTGCTAGGCGTTGTCGCTATATTTCATTATGCAGGTTATGATATGCCTCACGACCCAGCCGCAACGTCTGACAGAAGCGACCATTGCACGGGAAGAGATCCCCTATGGGCAAGCATGATGACACTGACGACAACGAGCGCGCGCTTGCAGAGTTGTTTTTTGACACATCGGACTCAAGCGAGCGCGAGGAGTTTGATAACTCACTCGCCCCTCCACGCCTACTGAGCATCGACGAGGTCGCGAAACAGACCGACCTTCCCAAGCCAACACTCCGCTTCTACGAGCAGAAAGGGCTGATCGAGCCACTGCCTCGCCCACCACGAAAGTTCCGCAAGTACAGCCCGCAGGATGTTGAACGCCTGGAGCGGGTCAAGCAGTTACGTGATCTGCTCGGATTCTCGCTCAATGAAATCGAAGAAACGATGAAAATTGACAGTGAGCGCGCGCGCCTCATGGCGGTGATGCGCGCGCAGTGGCGCGAGACCAGCGATAAGACGCTCAAAGCGACTTGGCTGCGCGACCTCACGCGTCTCAATCAGCAGCAGCTTGATAATGTGAATCACCAGTTGGAGCTTGTCGAGGGGAAGATCGAGGACCTGGAGCATCTGCGCATCGAGGGGCTGGAGCGCCTGCGAGAAAAGTTCAGGAAGCAGACGGAGAGCGCTCAGAAGGCCATCAGCCGTCTCGATCAGAGCGAGGATGGTCCTGGTGAGGCGGAAGAATGACGCGCTGGGGAAAGTTGTACGAGAGGGACCGGCATGGGGCGTGATGTAGCGAGCGAGGGTGGCGCGCCAGCGAGGGAGCCTGCTGGTGATGCGAAGTCCGAAGCGAAGCGCGGCGCCAGGCTGACACGACGCGAGTTGCTGGCCACGGCGGCGGTGGTCTCGGCGGCTGGTGTCGTGGCGTGCGCGCCGTTTCCCTCCACCGACACGAAGCCGACGCCCGTACCCTTCTCGCTCAACCGCCCGGTGCGCGTCGCGGCGGACACCACCGTTCCCGCCGCGCTCACGCAGGCTGCCATCCAGCGGCTCTCCGGCGTCGCCGGAATCCCCAGCGCGGAGCTTGCGACGCAGACGCCTGACCTGCTCTTGACCTTTGGCGCCGCGCCGCAGGGCTACACCACCGTCGATCTCGGCGCCAGCCCGCTCGCGCTCTACACGCACCTGCGTGTGCCTGTGGACAGCGTGACGGCGGACCAGGCGCGCAAGCTCCTCGCCGGGCGGGTCAGCGACTGGAGTCAGGTCGGCGCGCCATACAGCCTGCCTGTCGTCCTCCACGCGGTGCAAGGTCTTGCCGCGCCATCGGGCGTCTCCCTCGCCGGTAGCGCCAAAGCCGTCTCCAACGTGGATGAGTTGATCAAGACGGTGCGCGGCAAGCCAGGCGCGCTGGCCTTTGCGCCCACCGAGGCCGCCGACTGGCGCGTGCGCAACCTCGGCGTGGATGCCGTCTTCCCGGCGCAGGGCAAGGGCGATCTCGCCAAGGCAGCGCTCCCCGCGCTGACATTACGCCTGGCGGTGAGCCAGGAGTTGGTGAGCAAAGGGCTTGACACCCGCGCCGTGGCGACCGCGCTCAAGTCGCTGCTGGCGGCCGGCGCGACGGCGGTGGATGTGGTCGCGGCGGGTGACATCATGCTCGGACGCGGCGTCAACAACAAGATGGTCGGCTACGGCGACTACAGCTATCCCTATCGCGGCATCCACGACGAGCTCCAGAGCGCGGACTATCGCGTCGCCAACCTCGAATGCACCGTGACCGACGTGACGCCCGTGCCGAGCGACCCGCACACGTTCTATTTCGTCTCGGCGGCGAAGGCGATCACTGGGCTCACCTATGCAGGCTTCCAGACGCTCACTGTGGCGAACAACCACTCAAATGGCCCCGGCGGGCATCCGGCCTTCAGCGACATGCTCAAAAACCTGCGCGCCAACAACATCAGCGTGATGGGCGGCGGCGACACACTCGCCGAGGCGCGGACGCCCTCCATCCAGACCATCAAAGGCGTAAAGTTCGCCCTGTTCGGCTATCACGACTTCGCGGTCGTCCCGGCGCAAGGCCCCGCCGCGACCGACACCTCCTGGGGGCTGGCTCCGGCCAAGCTCGCCACGCTGCCGGACGACATCACCGCCGCGCGCGCCAAGGCAGACATCGTCATCCCCTACTTCCACTGGGGCATCGAGTACACCAAGGTGCCGACCAAGGCGCAGCAGACGCTCGCCCGCGCCGCCATCGACGCCGGCGCCGACATGGTGCTTGGCAACCACCCGCATTGGACGCAGGGCGTCGAGGAGTACAAGGGCAAGCTCATCATCTACTCGATGGGCAACTTCGTCTTCGACCAGGACTGGTCGCGCCCGACGATGGAGGGCATGCTCATCCACTTCTACTGGCGCGACCGCACGCTCGTCGGCGTGCGCTTCGTCCCCACCCTCGACCGCGACCGCTGCCAGCCACGCATCATGACACAGGCCGAGGGCGTTGGCGTTTTCCAGCGCATGTGGTCGGGAACCGATATCCTCGCCTCCGGGGTCTATGGTCCTGAGTACGAGCCGTAGACCGCCGCCTTAGCGCAGTCTGGCGCGTTTCTCGTGGAGGTCCACAATGGATGTAAGCGATGGGCCACAGTACGAGCTTACGCGAGAGCATTTCCAGAGGCTGAATCGTCTGATCGGCGGGTATCGTATCTCGCGCGCCATCGCGGTTGTCGTCGGGCTTGGTATCCCCGATCTCCTGGCCGGTGGGCCAAGGAACAGTGATGACCTGGCGCAGGCGACGAAGACACGCGCCAGCGCTCTCTATCGTGTCCTGCGCTTGCTGGTTGGCGTCGGCCTCTTCAAGGAAGTGGCTCCACGCGAGTTTCGCCTCACGCCACTGGGGGCTGGACTGCGCACGGATATCCCCGGCTCGATGGGCGCGATGGCGCTCATGCATCTGGACTCGGCGAAGTGGCGATCGTGGGACGACCTGCTCTTCAGCGTACGCACCGGCGAGACTGCGTTTCCACACGTTCACGGCGTCGAGATTTTTGATTATCTGCAGCAGCATCCTGACGTCGCTGAGGTCTTCCAGCAGGCGATGACCGCCAACACAGCGCGCTCTGGCGCGGCGATCACCCAGGCCTATGACTTCACTGGCGTCGAGCGCCTCGTCGACGTTGGCGGCGGTCATGGCCTCTTCCTCGCCACGATCCTCCAGGCGTATCCCACGCTGCGTGGTGTATTGTTCGACCGGCCCGAGGTGGTAGAGGGCGCGTCCATGTCACTTATAGCGGCGGGCATCGCCGATCGCTGCGAGATCGTGGGCGGCGATTTCTTCGCGGAGGTTCCAGAGGGAGGCGACATCTACCTCTTACGCCAGATCATTCATGACTGGGACGATGCGCGCGCGACGCTGATTCTCGCGAAATGCCGGCGCGCCATGCCAGTGTCAGGCAAAGCCCTGGTGGTCGAAAGCGCGATCAGCGACGACTATCAGCAGTCACTGCCGGTCTTACAGCTTGATCTGGAGATGCTCGTCAATTTTGGCGGTCTGCAGCGGACCGAAGCAGAATACGGGACTCTGTTCGCCGCCGCTGGATTCAGGCTGCGAAATGTGATCCCGCTGGGTGATTCCGCTCAATTCAGCATCTTCGAGGCGCTGCCTGTCTAGCCTGTTGATATCCCCATGGCCATGGCATGTCCGCCCCATAAATCGCGGGAATCGCTTCTACTCCACCCACCTGTCACGCCCGGTGACCGCATCTTGAGTACACCCGTCGTAGGGACCAGGGGGCGCTCCACTGTGCGCGCCGATTCCCCTAAGATTCCCCATAAACGACGGCCTCGTAGGCGTGGGACGGAAGGTGGCCAGAGGATGGACCACAAGCTCTTTCAGCATGGACAGTGGCGACAGCTGTGGCAAAAACCATGGCGCCAGATGACAGCGTTCGTCATCTCCGCGGTCGCTCCCGCGGCGGCGCGCGCGCGGGTGATATGGACCACAACGCCGCGCTTGGGGAAGTGGATCGCCCTCGGCGCGCTTGGACTGGCGGCAGCCGTCGGCGTGACGGCTGGCGTCGCGAGCCATCGGTCACTCCCCACCCTCGTCCGCGCGCCCATCGCGACCGCGCCGGTTCTGGCTGCGAGCCAGCGGCCTTCGGCGGTAGTCAATGGGCATGTCTTCGTGCGCGACACGCAGGGCGCCTGGAAGGAGCTCACACCCAAGGCGTCAATTGGCTCGAAGGACCTGGTGGCCGCCGTCTTTGTCACGGATAAGGTTGGCTGGGTCACGGTCGGCCATCGCTTCGAGCGACGCAACGACACCCTCGAGGTATATGGCACGAGCGACGGTGGCGCGACCTGGAAGAAGGTCGCGCTCGATCAGGTTGGCTCCTTCCAGCTCAGCGCGCTCCAGATTACCTTCGTGAACGCGCATGACGGCTGGGCGCTCGCCAGCCTCTCGGAGATCACCAACAACCGGCCCGGCGTGCTCTATCGCACGACCGATGGCGGCGCCAACTGGACGCGCATTCAGGCGCCAGTGGGCGGCGCGATCCAGTTCGTGAGCGCGGACATCGGCTGGATCATCGGCGGGCGCGTCAACTACGCGCGCAACCTGCTCTACACGACGCAGGACGGCGGCCAGACCTGGGCCGAGCAGCGACTCGACCTTCCCTTCGGCGCCGAAAATGCAAATGTCATGATCGGCGCGCCCGCCTTTTTCAGCGCGACGACGGGCGTGATCGCGGTGAACCTGGAGAAGAGCGTCGCGATCTACCTGACCGCCGACAGCGGCCGCACCTGGACGGGCGCCTGGTCATTCCCCCTGCAAGCGGCGGATCACCTGGCGCTACCGATCCTGGCGGCGCATGGCGCGAACGCCTTGCTGGCGGTTGGCGGGGGAGTGTATGCGACAAGCGATAGCGGCGCGACCTGGAAGCAGATCATCGCGAACGCGAACCTGGGATCGGCGCTGACGCTCGGCCTGAACGCGAACGGCGACGGCTGGGCGGTCATCGCCAGGGGCTGGTGTCCGGCGCAATTCACCTCGCGCTGCAACAACACGCAACTCATCACCACGCACGATGGCGGCGTCGCCTGGGCGCCGGTGAAGTAGCGGCTGGGCCTCTCCTTCCGCGCCTTCCCTCAGTCAGGGTAACCTCAGGGCAGCGTGAGCACACCCAGCCGTGCTTTGAGCGCGACGATGCGACGCAGCGCCTCATGCAGGCGCGCCTGCGAGATGCGCCCGGAAGCGACGGCCTGAGTCATCGCCGTTACCACCGCCGCGAGGCGGTCCTGCTCGATGGGCGCCTCGATCAGGTCATCGCCGGCCAGGAACGCGCGCACACAGGCGGCGGCGATTCCCTGCGCGGGATCGGTGTAGCCTTGCTGCCGCATGTACTCGATCACACCCTGCGCATCCATCGCGTCGGTGACGACGACGCCCTGGTAGCCGAGCTGGCCGCGGAGTTCCTGTTGCGCCAGCGCAGGCGAGAGCGAGGCAGGCGCCTGCGTGTCGTAAGCTGGGACCATGACGTGCGTCACCATGATCATGTCCGGCTGGTGGGACAGGAGCTGACGGAACGAGGCGAAATCAATCGCGTTGAGCTGCGCCTTCGTATGCGTGACGGTGGGCAGCGTGTAGTCTGGATTGCCACTGGAGGCGCCCAGACCTGGCCAGTGTTTGAGCGTGCCTGCCACGCCATGTTGCTGCAAGCCGTCGAGGAAGGCTCCGGCGTAGGTCGTGACCGCGCCAGGCGTCACGCCGAAGGTGCGGCTTTGCTCGATGCCGCCGCCCTGGTAGACGTCGGCCAGCGGCGCGAAATCGACGTTGAGGCCCAGATCACGCATGCGCTGCGCGTCGGCCTGCGCCTGAGCGTAGGCCTTCTGCGGATCGCCGGTCGCTGCCAGCGCCTGGGGCGCGGGAGTCGGGCCGTAGTAGGGAGAGAGCCGATCCACATCGCCGCCCTCTTCGTCGGTCGCCAGCAGCAGCGGCGTGGTAGCATGCGTGCGCAGGTCATGGATGAGCTGGCGCATGCCGGCGAGCGTGGTGGGCATGAGCGGACCATTGTTGTATTCGGGAAAAATGACGGCGCCACCGAGATTCCACTGCGTCAGCGCCTGATCGAGATTGGCGTTGTAGCCGTTCGCGTAGACCACCAGCATCAGCGTCTGCCCGATCCGTTGCTGCGGCGTGAGCGTAGCGATGTAGGCGTCGATGCGCTGGTCGAGGTTGGCGATTGGGGTGGGCGTGGCGGTCGCCGTTGCGGTCGCTGTCGGGTAGGTCGTTGGCGTCGGGGTCGCCGCCCCCACAACTGGGTAGCCCGCGCACCCAATGAGGACGACGAGTAGCGACAAGAGGCCGAGCGCGCCCATCCAATGTGGCGACCGGCGCCTGCGCGCGCCCGGCTCCATCTTATCTCCCTCTAGCATATGGCTCTTTCATGAATCCACCAATACCCATCTGTCTATTCGATCTATCGGCCAAGGCGCCAGTTGCGCTCTGGACTGTGCGTCAGGATGTGGCGGGGTGGTAGGCGATGAGCCAGTCGGTGGGATCGTCAACATGCCACGAGATCACGGCAAGATCCCTGGTCCAGCACTGATCGTAAAAGAAGCAGCGCGCGTTCGAGGCGACCTTCGTCCAGCCGGTGGAGGGCAGCGCGTTGGTGAGGAACGCGATAATCGAGGCGGCGGTTCCGGAGCTGCACAGGTCGTAGCCGCGTAGCCCCGCCGCGTTGTCTGGGACGACATAGGTGATCGGCGGGAGCGATACATCCTCCACCGCGGTCTGGACGCCCTGAAGCGGCGAGTTGGCGAAATTCGCGTTGCAGGTGGGTGCAAGCGGCGGCGTGGCGAGCCGCAGGTGATACGTAAAGACACCATCGCCGCGGTCGGTGATCTGCTCTAGCGCTAGATAGCGCGAGTTCCCTATCTGATAGCACGAGCTGACGCAGGACGGGAACAACTGCCCATGAGACTGGAGCAGCACGCCCTGATAGGGGAAGGAATGCGCGAAACTCCAACCAGAACCAGTCAGATTTGGAGTCGGTGAGTGGAGGTCGTTGTAGCAGACGTCGGCTTCGAGTAGAGCAAACTGACTTGGCCCGCCAAAAGAGGACTTCGGAGTGGTCATGACGGCGTCGGCGGGAAGCGGAACGCCGGTGAAGCCGGAGATTGCCGTCGCCGGGGTGGCGCCGGGCAGCGCAGTCGCGCAGCTCGCAGCCGGGGCGCCTCCGGGCGTTCGCAGGCGCAACTGCGCGAAGAGCGCCGCGGCCAGAACTACGAGTAACATGGCGGCGGCCACCGCGCCAAGCGTGGCCCACGGCCTCGGGCGGTCCCGATTGCGTCCAGCGCCGCGAGACGAACCAGGCGGCTCTGGCAGATCGGGCAGGTTGGCCGTACGCGGCGCCTGTCGATTGGTCGCGCGACTGGTCTCGTTTGGCTGCGGATCGAACTGCCTCTCGGATTGACTCGCGCGCATGATGTCTTCCAGAGTGAGGGGCTGGACAGACGGGGTCGAGGCGTAATGCCGGCGCAACGCTTCCTCCACGACCGCATAAGCCGCAAGCTGGTTCTGGCACCAGGCGCAGTCCGCCAGGTGCTCGCGCAGGGACGCCTCCTGTTCCGGTGGCAGCGCTCGCGCATCGAGCAGTGGCAGCAGCGGCGAGTACACCGCGCAGAGCGGCCCCGGCGCCGGTGGGGGCGCGGATGCGAAACGCCCGTTCATCGCTGCGCCTCCCATCGCTTCGGCCCGGTAGCCCCAAGCGTCTGGCGGGCGAAGTAGGCGGCGCGCAGACGTTGTTTTGCCCGTGTCAGGCGTTTCTTCGCCGCCGCGGGCGTGATCTCCAGAATCGTGGCGATCTCGAGCGCGGTGAATCCCTGCGTGGCGCTGAACAGAAGGCAGGCCGCGTCTTGTGGATCGAGCGCGTCCAGTGCGGCTTGCAGAGCCTCGCTCTCGGCGACACGATCCTCGAACGGCGTCGGTTCGTAGAGCCGGCTCGGCTCTAGTGGGAGGTCGCCGTCGAGCGACTCGACACGCAGGACGGCGCGACGTCGCAGTGCCGAGACCGCGCGCTGGTAGGCGACATGGAAGAGCCAGCGCCGCATCGCTTGTTCGTCCCCGGTCCCGTCGAAGGGCGCCTGAGCACGAGTGGCGGCGCGCCAGGCGTCGACGAAGACATCCTGCGTAATGTCCTGCGCCTGCTCGACGCTGCCCACCATCCCGCGCACGAAACCACGCAACGACTCCTGCGCAGTGGCAAGCAGCGCAGCGAACAGCGCGAGGCGCTGCGCGTCGGGTTGGGGCGGCTCAGACATACGTGGCAGTGGCTTTCCCCCTGGAAAGCGTTCCTTTCACTGAGTCTACGATCGTCCTCGGCGGGTTCTCCCGGCCACTCGACGCTCTCAATGCTCCAGGTCCCACTACGCTACCGCGCGAGCGCGCCAAAAGGGGACATCCCAGCGAGAACAGAGGCGTTGTACCGCTATCCCAACCGGCGACCTGGGGCGCGGCAGAGATCAATTTAGAGGTTACGCAACAACCAGGATAAGAGAGGTAACAGAACGCCTGTCAGCAGGAGCATGATTAGTCGAGCCCGTCGCGTCGGAGCAGCGCCTCGTTCAGCGAGCCGGAACGGTAGCCTTGTAGGTCCAGCGCGACATAGGTATATCCAGCGGCGCGCACGTCGCGAGTGATCGCCTCGCGTGTCTCGGTGTCCAGCAGGCGTGGAAACTCGGCGGGATCAATCTCGATGCGCGCTACATCATCATGGTGACGTACACGCGCCTGGCGAAATCCCAATGCCCGCAGCGCCCGTTCGGCGCGACCGACGCGCAGCAGCGCCTCGCGCGTGACCGGCGTGCCATAGGGGATACGCGAGGAGTAGCACGCCTCGGCGGGCTTGTCCCACACCGGCAGGCCGAGATGGCGCGCCAACACGCGCACGTCGTCCTTGCCCAGGTCCGCCTCGTCCAGCGGCGCGCGCACGCCGCGCTCGCGCGCGGCCTTGCGACCCGGACGCCAGTCGCCACGGTCGTCGCGATTCATACCATAGGCGATGGCGCGCAGGCCCAGCCGCCGCGCCACCGGCTCCAGGTGATCGAACAGCTCGACCTTGCAGAAGTAGCAGCGGTCCGCGCCGTTGGCGACGTAGCGAGGGTCGTCCAGTTCCCCCGTCTCGACACGCTCCAGCCGCGCGCCCATCTCCTCCGCCAGGTGCGCCGCCGCCGTCGTCTCCTCCTCGTCGTACGCTGGAGATGAAGCGAGAACGCCGACCGCGCGCGCGCCCAGCGTCTCGGTCGCGACCTTGAGGAGCAATGCGCTATCCACGCCGCCGGAGTAAGCGACGAGGACTGACTCCATCTCACGCAGGATCGCCTGGAGTCGCGCGCCTTTGGCGGTCAGCGCCTCGCCGAGCGCGCTGGCGTCCGCTATTGGTGAGATGATGTCGGGTATGTCGATGGAAGGTCTGCGTCTTTCCTGAGAAGAACTGGCCGCGCGCACAGTATCGTTCGGGGCGCGCCGCAGGCAGTATACCACTGACGCACCGCCACGACGTGCTAGAATGCGCGGGGTTCGGACGACAAGAGGAGGGCCCGACATGCGCGTGATACTTATGGGGACGCCGGAGTTCGCCGTGCCCTCGCTGCGCCTGCTGATCGAGCGCGCCGCGCCGGGCGACCTCGCGCCAGACGGGCTACAGATCGTCGGCGTCGTCACGCGCGTGGATAAGCCATCGGGGCGGGGACGGCAGGTGGTCCCCTCGCCCGTCAAGCAGCTCGCGCTGGAGGCCGGGCTGCCGGTCTACCAGCCGGGGCCGCTACGTCGCCCGGAATCGCTTGCGCTGCTTAACTCGCTCGCGCCTGACCTCATCGTCGTCGCCGCTTTCGGGCAGATCCTGCCGCCGGAGGTCATTCACCTGCCTGTGCGGGGCTGCCTGAACGTCCACGCCTCGCTGCTGCCGCGTCACCGTGGCGCCTCGCCCATCGCCGCAGCCATCCTCGCCGGCGACACCGAGACCGGCGTGACGATCATGCTCATGGACGAGGGGCTAGACACCGGCCCGATCCTCACAGCGCGTGCGACGCCCATCGTGCCGGACGAGACGACCGGCGAACTGACCTCACGGCTTGCGGTGATCGGCGCCGAGTTGTTGGGCGAAACGCTGTCACACTGGCTCGCCGGGGAGGTCGCGCCGACGCCACAGGATGAGTCACGCGCGACAATGACACGCCTCATGCGCAAAGAGGATGGCCTGTTGGACTGGACGCAGCCCGCTGACCTGCTCGCCAGGCAGGTGCGCGCGTGCAATCCCTGGCCCGGCGCGTACACCTTCTGGAACGGGCAGCAACTCAAGATATTGCGCGCGCAGGTGGTCGATCCCGGCGCGGCGGGGGCTGGGCGGGAGCCAGGGGATAGCTATCTTCTGCCGCAGACGGGATTGGCGGTGGCCTGTGGCGCGGGGGCGCTCGCGCCCGCGGTGGTACAATTACAGGGCAAGCGCGCCCTGCCCGCCGCCGATCTGCTGCGCGGCTACCCGGCGCTCGCCAACGCGCATTTCGAGTCCAACTTAGAGCGCGCCAAAGACTTGTAATGTTACGCCAGGATGCCCCTGCCACATGACCACGCCCGATACTTCCGCGCCATCCGTCGAGCCCTCTTCTGGCGCGCCCGAATGTCACGATCTGCTCGGCCTCAGCTTCGCCGAACTGAACGATCTGCTCACCAGTTGGGGCGAGCGGCCTTTTCGCGCGCGGCAGGTAGCGGACTGGCTCTACGACTCGCTTGCGAGTGACTTCGACGCGATGACGAACCTGCCCGCCGCGCTACGTGAGCGGCTGCGCGCCGAGGCGAGCATCGCGGGTCCACACGTGCGAACCGAGCTGCTCTCGAAGGATGGGCGCACACGCAAGCTGCTGCTGGAACTGCGCGATGGGCGGCTGATCGAGACGGTACT
>Ga0207684_10001414_pt1 | contig 25976 bp, 27 predicted proteins | sample KBSK5501metaG_FD_184342 | JGI IMG/M metagenome (GOLD analysis project Ga0207684, IMG submission 184342) | Corn, switchgrass and miscanthus rhizosphere microbial communities from Kellogg Biological Station, Michigan, USA - KBS K5-50-1 metaG... | ecosystem: Host-associated > Plants > Roots >...
GCAAGCAACTGCTGCGCGAGTGCGAGCCGATCGCCGAGGCGCTCGACGCGCTCGACAGCGGCCGCAAGCACCGCGACGCGATGCTCGCCGCCTGGCGCGTCATCGATGCGCCGGCGACCGCCCCGTCGGCGCGCGTGCTCGCGACGATGGGGGCCGATTTCGACCAGTCGTACCTCGCCTTCGTGCGCGCGCAGTCGCAGCAGACCCGCGCCGCGCTGCTCGCGCTGCCGTACCCGGACCAGCTGCACAACCGCTACACGAAGCTCTCGCTGGAGTCGATCGAGGAGCAGCAGCGCATCGAAGCGAGCGACACGCTGCCGTTCGAGCAGTACCGGCAGCAGTACCTGTCGGTTGAGCGCCTCGGGCTGCCATCGCATCGAGTACGCGGCACTGCGACAGCGGCGGTCTGACATCTGCCGGGTAGGGGCGGGTGCAGTGCGTGCCGCGGCATGCGCAGATAAACTCGCCCGCCATGAAGACGACCACTCCCCAGAGCGCAATCCCGCTCGTGACGCTCGGCCGCAGCGACCTGCGCGTGCCGAAGATCTGCCTGGGCACGATGACGTTCGGCGAACAGGTCGACGAGCCGACCTCGCATCGGATCCTCGACCGCGCGCTCGAGCGCGGTGTGAATTTCATCGACACGGCCGAGATGTATTCGGTGCCGGTGCGCCGCGAGACCTCGGGGTCCAGCGAACGCATCGTCGGCAGCTGGTTCGCGGCGCGCCCCGGCGTGCGCCAACGCGTCGTGCTCGCGACCAAGGTCGCCGGCCCCGCGCGCAACACCGACTGGATCCGCGGCGGCAGCGGCAACCTGACGCCGGCCGACATCCGCCAGGCGTGCGACGACAGCCTGAAGCGCCTGCGCACCGACGTCATCGACCTCTACCAGATCCATTGGCCGAACCGCAACGTGCCGATGTTCGGCGCGCCGTATTTCGACCCGACGAAAGACCGCGACTTCACGAGCATCCACGACCAGCTCGATGCGCTGGGCGCACTCGTGAAGGCCGGCAAGGTGCGCGCGATCGGGCTCAGCAACGAAACGCCGTGGGGCCTGGCCGAGTTCCTGCGCGAGGCCGAGGCACACGGCCTGCCGCGCGTGGCGACCGTGCAGAACCCGTACACGCTCGTCAACCGCCTCGTCGACAACGGGCTCGACGAGATGATGTACCGCACCGAGGTATCGCTGCTCGCGTACTCGCCGCTCGGGTTCGGCTCGCTGACCGGCAAGTACGACGAGGCCGGCTACATCGGCGCGCCGGAGATCGGCCGCATGACGCGCTTCGAGGCGTTTCGCCAGCAGCGCTGGGGCCGCCCCGAGGTGCTGACCGCGGCGCGGCGCTACAACGCGCTGGCGCGAGCGAACGGCCTCACGCCGGCGCAGATGGCGCTGGCGTTCTGCTACGGCAGCTGGCGCGTCGCGAGCACGATCATCGGCGTGACGACGCCGGCGCAGCTCGACGAATGCCTGGATGCCTGGGGCACGCCGCTGTCGCCGGAGCTGCTCGCGCAGATCGACGCAATCCGCTGGCAGATCCGCGATCCGGCGCAGTAAGGGCGTTGCATCGTGGCGAAGAAGGGCGCACACGTCAGCGAAACGCCGGCGACGCAGTTCCTGCGGCGCCATGGCGTCGTCTTCACCGAGCACGTGTACGAGTACGTCGAGCACGGCGGCACCGAGGAGTCGGCGCGGCAACTCGGCGTACCGGAGCACGAGGTCGTCAAGACCCTCGTGATGCAGGACGAGCGCGCGCAGCCGCTGATCGTGCTGATGCACGGCGACAAGTCGGTCAGCACGAAGAATCTCGCGCGGCAGATCGGCGCGAAGGCGGTCGAGCCGTGCAAACCCGAGGTCGCGCAGCGCCACAGCGGCTACCAGGTCGGCGGCACGTCGCCGTTCGGCACGAAGAAGGCGATGCCGGTCTACGTCGAGGCGAGCGTGCTGCGGCTGGCGCGCATCTGCATCAACGGCGGGCGGCGCGGTTATCTGGTGGGCATCGCTCCGGGGGTGCTGACGCAACTGCTAGCCGCCAGGCCGGTCGAGTGCGCGCTCTGACGTCCCGTTCTGAAGCCCGCTCTGAAGTCCTCGCAGGCCGCGCACAATACGCACCCCTCGGTTCGTCTGCGCGGATACCCATGGAAGCGATCTATCCCGTTCTGGCCGCGATCGGCGCCTACCTGATCGGCTCGTTGTCGTTCGCGGTGATCGTCAGCCGCGCGATGGGCCTGCACGACCCGCGCACCTACGGCTCGGGCAACCCGGGCGCGACCAACGTGCTGCGCTCGGGCAACAAGACCGCGGCGCTGCTGACGCTGCTGTTCGATGCGCTGAAGGGCTTCGTCCCGGTCGTGCTGGTCGACCAGCTCGGCGGGCGCTTCGGGCTCGGCGAGGGCACCGCGGCGCTGGTCGGGCTGGCCGCGTTCCTCGGGCACCTCTGGCCGGTGTTCTTCAAATTCCAGGGCGGCAAGGGCGTCGCGACGGCGGCCGGCGTGCTGCTCGGCCTGAACCCGTGGCTGGGCCTCGCAACGCTGGCGACCTGGGTCATCGTCGCGGTGTTCTTCCGTTATTCATCGCTCGCCTCTCTGGTCGCCGCGGTGTTCGCGCCGTTCTATCAACTGCTGATCTGGGGCGGCGGGCCGACGGCAATCGCGATCACGATCATCAGCCTGCTGCTGATCTGGCGCCACGGCGCGAACATCCGCAAGCTGATGCAGGGCACCGAGAGCAAGATCGGGCAGAAGGCGAAGGCGGGTGCGGCGGCAGCCGCGGCGCCGCACGCGCACGCCGATCCGCACCGCAAGCAGCACCCGCATCACCGCGAACATCACCACCCACATCACCATCACGGAGCCAAGCGATGACCCATGGCCTGCGCCGCTTCCACGTCGGCGACCGACTGTCGGAAATGACGATCTTCAACAGCACCGTGTACCTGGCCGGCCAGGTCGCGAGCGACGCGTCGCAAGACATCCGCGGCCAGACGCGCCAGGTGCTCGGCATGGTCGACAAGCTGCTCGCCGAGGCCGGTAGCGACAACGCGCACATCCTGATGTGCCAGATCTATCTGGCCGACATGGCCGACTTCGCCGCGATGAACGAGGTCTGGGACGACTGGGTCGCGCCGGGCGATGCGCCGCCGCGGGCGACGATCCAAGCGGCGCTGGCGAAGCCGCAGTGGAAGATCGAAGTGGTGGTGACGGCGGCGATTTGACGTCTCGGCGCCGGCCCGCTGGGTAGCGGGCTGCGTCAGGGCTGCGTCAATAACTCAGGCCCATCGCCGAGCGAACCTCGCGCATCGTCTCGCGCGCGACCGTGCGCGCCCGTTCCGTGCCGACCTCGACGATCCAGTGCACCTGCTTCGGATTCGTCAGATAGGCCTCCGCCCGCTCGCGCCACGGCTGCTGCTCGCGCTGGATCGCCTCGATCACCGGCTGCTTGCAGTCCAGGCAGCCGATGCCCGCCGTCGTGCAGCCCTTGACGACCCAATCCTTGGTCGGCGCGTCCGAGTACACGAGGTGGAACTGCCACACCGGGCACTTCTCGGGGTTGCCCGGGTTCTCGCGCTTCACGCGCGCCGGGTCGGTCGGCATGCGCTTGATCTTGCGTTCGACCTCGGCCGGCTCCTCGCGCATCGCGATCGCGTTGCCGTAGCTCTTGCTCATCTTCGAACCGTCCAGCCCCGGCAGCTTCTTCACCTCGGTGTGCAGCGCCTGCGGCTCGTGCAGGATGCTCTTGCCGGTGCCGCGCAGATAGCCGTCGAGGCGTTCGCGGTCCATCGCGCTCAACGCACCGCAACCTTCGATCAGCGTGCGGGCGCGCGCGAGTGCGTCGTCGCTGCCGTCCTGCTGGAACGCCTTGCGCGCGTTCTCGAAGGCCTTCGCGCCGTCCTTGCCTAGTTTCTTGACGACCGCCTTCGCGAGCTCATCGAAGTTCGACTCACGGCCGTACAGGTGGTTGAAGCGCCGTGCGACCTCGCGCGTCAGCTCGACGTGCGAGCTCTGGTCCTCGCCGACCGGCACGAAGGCGGCCTTGTAGATCAGGATGTCGGCCGCCTGCAGCAGCGGGTAGCCGAGGAAGCCGTACGTCGCGAGGTCGCGGTCCTTCAGCTTCTCGATCTGGTCCTTGTAGGTCGGCACGCGTTCGAGCCAGCCCAGCGGCGTGCCCATCGCGAGCAGCGTGAACAGCTCGGCGTGCTCGGGCAGGCGGCTCTGGATGAAGATCGTCGCGTTCTCGGGGTCGATGCCGGCGGCGAGCCAGTCGACGACCATCTCGTAGACGTATTTCTCCATGACCTCGCGCTCTTCGTAGTGCGTGGTCAGCGCGTGCCAGTCGGCGACGAAGTAGAAGCACTCGTAATCCTGCTGCATGCGCACCCAGTTCTTCAGCGCGCCGTGGTAGTGGCCGAGGTGCATCGCGCCGGTCGGGCGCATTCCGGAGAGGACTCGCTGCTTCGTCGTCATGCCCAAATTGTAGGGTGCAGGGGTGCGACTACACTGCCGCCCCTGGCATGAAACGAATCGTCGTCCTGCTCTCCGGCCGTGGCTCGAACATGGAGGCCATCGTGCGCGCCTGCGCGGCCGAGCGCTGGCCGGCGCAGGTCGCCGCGGTGATCGCCAACCGCGCCGACGCAGCCGGCCTGGCCTTCGCCCGCGACCACGGCATCGCGACGGCGGTCGTCGACCACAAGGCGTACGCGACGCGCGACACGTTCGACGCCGAGCTCGCGCGTGCGATCGACGGTTTTGCTCCCGACGTCGTCGTGCTCGCCGGCTTCATGCGCATCCTCGGCGATGCGTTCGTCGCGCGCTACGCGGGGCGGCTCGTCAACGTGCACCCGTCGCTGCTGCCGGCATTTCCGGGGCTGCACACACACCGGCGTGCGATCGAAGCCGGCTGCAAGCTGGCCGGCGCCAGCGTGCACTTCGTGACGCCGCAGCTCGACTTCGGCCCGATCATCGCGCAGGCCGTCGTGCCGGTGCTGCCCGGCGACACCGAAGCCACGCTGGCGGCGCGCGTGCTCGAGCGCGAGCACGTGCTGTACCCGCGTGCGGTCGGCTGGCTGGTGCGCGACGAGCTGTTGATTGACAACGGGGTGGTCAGGCACGTGCGCGGCGAGGCGCAGCTGCTGTAGCCGCTAGAACAAGCTCGCTGCGATGTTGATCGAGAACGCGAGGATCGTCGTGTTGAACACGAACGAGAGCAGCGATTGCGCCAGCACCAGGCGGCGCATCGGCCGCGTCGTGATCGACACGTCGGCGGTCTGCGAGGCGACCGCGATCGTGAACGCGAAGTAGAGGAAGTCGGCGTAGTCGGGCTTGAAGGTTTCGTCCAGGCCCGGGAACGCGAGCCCGCTGCCGTGCGGTTGCCGGTAGTACAGGCTCGCGTAGTTCAGCGCGAACAGCGTCGGCAGCAACAGCCACGAGCCAACGACGCTCGTGAGCGCGAACAGGATGTGCGGCAGCGCATGCCGCGCCCCCGGCGCCTTGACCGCGGCCAGCTCGATCACGATTGCGACGATGCTGGCCACCGCCGCGGTGACCACCAGCGTGAGCACGACGGCCGCGCCCTCGGCGTGCGCCAGCGCGGTGCGGCGCAGCCGCTCGTGGTCGGCGCGCATCATCATCAGGTAGATCAGCACCAGGAACAGCCACACGCCGACGTTCCAGCCGAACAGCGAGCGCGTCGCCGCGTGCGCGATGCCCGGTGTCAGCGTGCCGGCGGCGATGCCGATGGCGGCGCAAATCGCCATGCGCGGGCGCGCGCGGATGTGTGCGAAGAGGCTGCGATCACTCATGGCGCGCAAGGATAATCGCGCGATGCATCCGCAGGCCTTGCTCGAACTCGCCACTGAACTGATTCACCGCGTGCTGCAGCTCCAGCACCCGGCCGACGGCGTCGTCTCCGATTTTTTCCGGCAGCACCGCGCGCTCGGCAGCCGCGAGCGCCACACGCTGGCCGAGACGACCTATGCCGTGCTGCGCGAGCGGCTGCTGTTCCAGCACCTCGCGCAGTCGGGCAAGGGTGAGATGGAGCGGCGCCTCGCGGTGCTGGCCTGGCAGGGCAACGAGGGCTTCCTGCGCGCGGCGCTCAGCGAGACCGAGCAGCAATGGCTCGCGCAGGTGAAGCAGATCGACCGTGCGGCGCTGCCCGAGAAGCTGCGCCACAACCTGCCCGAATGGCTGGCGACGACGCTGCGTGCGGAGCTCGGCGAAGACGAGTTCTGGCCGCTGATCGAGGCGCTGAACGCACCGGCCGGGCTCGATCTGCGTGTCAATGCCTTCAAGGCCAAGCGTGACGCGGTGCAGGCCGAGCTGAAGGCGAACGGCATCGACGCGCAGCCGACGCCGTATTCGCCGCTCGGCTTGCGAATCGACGGCAAGCCGGCGCTGCACAAGCTCGAGGTCTACACGCGCGGCGACGTCGAGGTGCAGGACGAAGGCAGCCAACTGCTCGCATTGCTCCTCGGCGCGAAGCGCGGCGAGATGGTCGCCGACTTCTGCGCGGGCGCCGGCGGCAAGACACTCGCGCTCGGCGCCGAGATGCGCAACACCGGGCGGCTCTACGCGTTCGACACCTCCGGCCACCGGCTCGCGGCGCTGAAGCCGCGGCTTGCGCGCAGCGGCTTGTCGAACGTCTACCCGATCCAGATCGCGCACGAGCGCGACGAACGCGTCAAGCGCCTCGCGCGCAAGCTCGACCGGGTGCTGGTCGACGCACCCTGCTCCGGCCTCGGCACCTTGCGGCGCAACCCGGACCTCAAGTGGCGTCAGACGCCGCAGGCGATCGAGGAACTGCGTGCGAAGCAGGCGGCGATCCTCGCGAGCGCGGCGCGGCTCGTCAAACCCGGCGGCCGGCTGGTCTACGCGACCTGCAGCCTGCTGCGCGCCGAGAACGAGGAGATCGCCGCGGCGTTCGGCGCCGAGCACGAGCGCGAGTTCGTGCCGCTGGATGCGATCGAGGCGCTGCAGGCGGCGCATGTCGCCGAGGCGGACGGGCTGGTCCGCGACGGCTGCCTGCGCCTGTGGCCGCATCGCCATGCGACCGACGGATTCTTCGCCGCGCTCTGGCAGCGGCGCTGACCCGCACATTGATGTTTGCGCGCCCGGCCTGATTTAGCGCAAACTGGGCGACGCAAACCCGCCATTTCTCGGGGGTTTTGAGCGAAGCGCTCGTTTACAATCTCGCACCCGTGCAAGGTGGTGGCGGGGTAAAGGTGCTCATGGATTCTCTGCTTGTGGTTTGGAACGCGCTGATCGACTGGTTGGCAAATGGCTTGGTCGACTTCAGCTGGTGGCAGATCGTTCTGTTCGCACTGGTCACGACGCACATCACGATCGCCTCGGTGACGATCTTCCTGCACCGCGCGCAGGCGCACCGCGCGCTCGATCTGCACGCGATCCCGTCGCACTTCTTCCGTCTCTGGCTGTGGCTGGGGACCGGCATGGTCACCAAGGAGTGGGTTGCGATCCACCGCAAGCACCACGCGAAGTGCGAGACCGAAGACGACCCCCACAGCCCGCAGACCCGCGGCATCAAGACAGTGTTGCTGACCGGCAGCGAGCTGTACCGCACCGAGGCGAAGAACCAGGAAACGCTGGCGAAGTTCGGCCACGGCACGCCCGACGACTGGATCGAGCGCAATCTCTACAGCCGCTACAGCTGGCAAGGCGTCGGCGTCATGCTGCTGATCGACCTGATGCTGTTCGGCGCGATCGGCGCGGCGGTCTGGGCGCTGCAGATGGCGTGGATTCCGATCACCGCGGCCGGCATCATCAACGGCATCGGCCACTGGTGGGGCTATCGCAATTTCGAGGCGCCCGACGCGAGCACGAACGTCTCGCCGTGGGGCATCATCATCGGCGGCGAAGAGCTGCACAACAACCACCACACCTATCCGACCTCGGCGAAGCTGTCGGTCAAGCCGTACGAGTTCGACATCGGCTGGGCCTACATCCGCGGCCTCGAGATGATGGGCCTCGCGAAAGTCCGCAAGACCGCGCCGCAGCTCAAGCTCGGCAAGGTCAAGCCGGTGGCCGACGACAAGACGCTCGAAGCGATCATTGCGAACCGCTACGAGGTGATGGCCAAGTACGCGCGCAACCTGCGCCGTGCCAGCCGCGCGGAAATGGCGCGGCTGAAGGCCGAGGGCGCGGTCAGCGCGGGGAAGCTCGCGAACATGAAGCTCGCGCGCCGCTGGCTGCACCGCGACGAAGACAAGATCCCGCACAGCGTGAAGGCGCATGTCGCCGCTGCCATCGAGCTCAGCCCGGGCCTGGCCAAGTGGGTGGCGATGCGCGAGGAGCTGCGTCAGCTCTGGACCCGCACCAACGTCTCGGCCGAGCAGCTGGTGGTCGATCTGCAGGCCTGGTGCTAGAAGGCCGAGGAGAGCGGGATCGCGGCACTGCAGGAGTTTGCGTTGAAGCTGCGCGCCGCACGCGCCTGACGCCTTCGGCACAAGAGACGTCAAAAGGGGCCGCAGCGCGGCCCCTTTGTTTTTTCCGATCCGGAAATTCCGCACATGAAAAAACCCGCCTCCTGGGCGGGTTCTTCGATGCCCTTGCGGGCTGCTCTTACTTCAGCTTCGTTTCCTTGTAGGCGACGTGCTTGCGCGCCTTCGGATCGAACTTGATGAACTCGAGCTTTTCCGGCGTCGTCTTCTTGTTCTTGTCGGTCGTGTAGAAGTGACCGGTGCCGGCCGTCGATTCGAGCTTGATCTTTTCGCGTCCACCTTTTGCCATGATGCGACTCCTTTAGATCTCGCCGCGCGCGCGCAGGTCGGCGACGACCTGCTCGATGCCGACCTTGTCGATCAACCGCAGCGCGGCATTGCTGATGCGCAGGCGCACCCAGCGGTTTTCGTTCTCGAGCCAGAAGCGGCGGTACTGCAGATTGGGCAGGAACCGACGCTTGGTCTTGTTGTTCGCGTGGCTCACGTTGTGACCCACCATCGGGCGCTTGCCCGTGACCTGACAGACGCGTGCCATGACGCTACTCCGGGAAATGTTGTGACTCGCCTCGCCGCAATTCGGTAGATCGGCAGTTTCGGCAAAGACCGCGATTATAGACCGATTCCCGAAACCTGCCGCAGGGGCGTTACTGTTCGAGGAAGCGCTGTGCGTCCAGCGCCGCCATGCAGCCGGTTCCGGCGCTGGTGATCGCCTGGCGGTAGACATGGTCCTGCACGTCGCCGGCGGCGAACACGCCGGGCACGCTGGTCATCGTCGCAAAACCGGCCAGGCCGCTCTTCGTGATGATGTAACCGTCCTTCATCTCGAGCTGGCCCTTGAAGATGTCGGTGTTCGGCTGGTGGCCGATCGCGATGAAGCAGCCGTTGACCTTGAGCTCCGACGTGCTGCCGTCCTGCGTGTTCTTCAGCCGCACACCGGTCACGCCCGAGGCGTCGCCCAGCACTTCGTCCAGCGTGCTCCACAGGTGCAGCCGCATCTTGCCTTCGGCCACCTTCGCGTTCAGCTTGTCGACCAGGATCGCCTCGGCGCGGAACTTGTCGCGGCGGTGGATCAGGTGAACCTTGCTCGCGATGTTCGAGAGATACAGCGCCTCCTCGACCGCGGTGTTGCCGCCGCCGACCACGCAGACGTCCTGCTCGCGATAGAAGAAGCCGTCGCACGTGGCGCAGCCGCTGACGCCGCGGCCCATGAACTTCTCCTCGGACGGCAGCCCGAGGTACTTGGCCGACGCGCCGGTCGCGATGACCAGCGCGTCGCAGGTGTAGGTGCCCGAATCGCCGGTCAGCGTGAACGGGCGCTTGCTCAAGTCGACCTGGTTGATGTGATCGAACACGATCTGCGTGTTGAAGCGCTCGGCGTGCTTCTGGAAGCGCTGCATCAGGTCCGGGCCCATCACGCCGTCGACATCGGCGGGCCAGTTATCGACGTCGGTCGTCGTCATCAGCTGGCCGCCCTGGGCCAGGCCGGTGATCAGCATCGGCTTGAGATTCGCGCGTGCCGCGTAGACGGCTGCGGTGTAGCCGGCCGGCCCGGAGCCGAGGATCAGGACGTGGGCGTGTTGTGCGGTGCTCATGAGGGAAGGAACAGTTTCGATTCTTTGCGAAATTGTGGGCGCGCGACCGCACAGAGTGTGGGCTCGCCGCTGCGCCGAAAGCCGGCGAGTCTGACATGGGGTTGACTCCCGCTGGCGACTACCCCCTTAATGGCGACAATAGCGAAATTGTAGGAAACGTGAGAATTTCCCGATCCTGGGCCTGTCGGTCCCGGGCGCGAAAAGGGTGGCGCGGGGCAACCGGCCGCAAACAACGAAGAAAGGCAACTGCGTATGGCGATGCTCTCCAACCTTGACCTGATCCGGCGGGTCCCACTCTTTTCCCTGTTGACCAACGACCAGGCGCAGGGCATCGCCGACAGTGTCGTGAAGCGCCGCTTCCGGCGCGGCGAGATCGTCGTCGAACACGGCAAGAAATCGAATGCGCTGTTCATCCTGCTGACCGGCCGGGCCCGCGTGCTGACCGCCGATTCGCGCGGCCGCGAGGTGATCCTCGCGGTGCTGCAGCCCGGCGACTACGTCGGCGAGATGAGCCTGATCGACAACGAGCCGCACTCGGCCACCGTGCGCGCCGAGGTCCAGACCGACATGCTGATCCTCGGCCGCGCCGAGTTCGCGCGCTGCCTGCCGGAGAACTCGAGCCTGTCGTACGCGATCATGCGCGGGCTGGTGCAGCGGCTGCGCAGCGCCGACCGGCAGATCGAGTCGCTCGCACTGCTCGACGTCTACGGCCGCGTCGCGCGCACCTTGCTCGACATGGCCGAGCTCGAAGGCGAGATCAAACTGATCCGCAACAAGGTGTCGCGCCAGGACCTGGCCAAGGTCGTCGGCGCATCGCGCGAGATGGTCAGCCGCGTGATGAAGGATCTCGAAGAGCGCGGGATGATCCAGACCCAGGAGAACGGCTCGGTGATCATCAAGGAGCAGTTGACGGCCTGAGGCCGCCTTCGCGCGCGGCCGAGGTCGCCTGACTTCGGCCTCGGCCCGCTTCGGCCACAATCCGGCCATGACGTTTCCCCTCGGATCGTTGCGCTCCGAATCGAGTTCGAGTTCGGGCGCATCAGCCTCCAGCGCGTCGGCCGGCACCACCTATCGACGCGACAGCGCCAAAGCGACGGCGGCCGCAGCGGCGGCGGCAAGCGCTTCCCAAGGCCAGCCGGCCTGGCGCATCCAGCTCGTGCTGCTGGTGACCGGCGTGCTGTGGCTGCTCGCGGTCCTCGCGCTCGCAACGCACAACGCCGCCGATTCGGCGTTCTCGACCTCGGGCTCGAGTGCAGCGCCGCTGAACAAGGCGGGCGCGTTCGGCGCGTGGTTCTCGGATCTCGCGTTCTTCCTGTTCGGCTACTCGGTCTGGTGGGCCGTGCTGGTGGCGGCGCGCGCCTGGCTGGGGGCGCTCGCGCATCTGCTGCGCAGCGATCACGGCACGCCGGTTGCCGCGGTGCCGCAGGCGCCGCAGCATCGCCCGGTCTGGCTGTTCTGGCTTGGCCTCGCGTTGCTGCTGGCCGCGAGCGCGTCGCTCGAGTGGACCCGGCTCTATCAGTGGGAGGCGGGCGTCGCCGGCGGCAATGCCGGCGGCGCCATCGGCTACACGCTGGGCAAGCTGAGCCAGCATCTGCTCGGCTTTGCCGGTTCGGGGGTGTTCTGGATCGCTGCGCTGGTGGCCGGCGTCGCGTTGTCGTTGCGCTTCTCGTGGCTGCGCGTCGCCGAAGGCATCGGCGCGCGGGTCGAGTCGCTGCGTGAGCGTCGCGTCGAACGGATCGAGCGGGCGGCCGACGTTCGCATCGGCGAACAGGCCAAGGCCGAGCGCGAGCTCGTTGCCGATGTCGAGCATCGCTTGCAGGAAGATCACCTGCCGATCGTGATCGAGGCGCCGGTGATCGAAGTGCCGAAGAGCGAGCGTGTCGTCAAGGAGCGCCAGAAGCCGCTGTTCAGCGAGCTCGCCGACACCAGGCTGCCGCAGGTCGACTTGCTCGACGCCGCGCCGGGCCGGGTCGAGACCGTCGCACCCGAAACGCTCGAGATGACCTCGCGGCTGATCGAGAAGAAGCTGAAGGACTTCGGCGTCGAGGTGCGCGTCGTCGCCGCATCGCCCGGCCCGGTGATCACGCGCTACGAGATCGAGCCGGCCACCGGCGTGAAGGGCGCGCAGATCGTCAATCTCGCGAAGGACCTGGCGCGTTCGCTCAGCCTCGTGAGCATCCGCGTCGTCGAAACGATCCCCGGCAAGACGACGATGGCGCTCGAGCTGCCGAACCCGAAGCGGCAGACGATACGGCTGTCGGAGATCCTCGGCTCGCAGGTCTACAACGACGCCGCGTCGCAGCTGACCATGGGCCTGGGCAAGGACATCGTCGGCAACCCGGTGGTTGCCGACCTCGGCAAGATGCCGCACTGCCTGGTGGCCGGTACCACAGGCTCGGGCAAGTCGGTCGGCATCAACGCGATGATCCTGTCGCTGCTGTACAAGGCCGAAGCGCGCGACGTGCGGCTGATCCTGATCGACCCGAAGATGCTCGAAATGAGCGTCTACGAGGGCATCCCGCACCTGCTGTGCCCGGTCGTCACCGACATGAAGCTCGCCGCGAATGCGCTGAACTGGGGCGTCGGCGAAATGGAGCGGCGCTACAAGCTGATGAGCAAGCTCGGCGTGCGCAACCTGTCGGGCTACAACAAGAAGATCGCCGACGCCGCCGAGCGCGGCGAGGCGCTGCCCAACCCGTTCAGCCTGACCCCGGAGCAGCCCGAGCCGCTCGAGCGGCTGCCGTTCGTCGTGATCGTGATCGATGAATTGGCCGACCTGATGATGGTCGTCGGCAAGAAGATCGAGGAGCTGATCGCGCGGCTGGCGCAGAAGGCGCGCGCCTGCGGCATCCACCTGATCCTCGCGACGCAGCGGCCCAGCGTCGACGTGATCACCGGCCTGATCAAGGCGAACATCCCGACGCGCCTGAGCTTCCAGGTCTCGAGCAAGATCGACTCGCGCACCATCCTCGACCAGATGGGCGCCGAGGCGCTGCTGGGCATGGGCGACATGCTGTACATGGCCTCGGGCACGGGGCTGCCGGTGCGCGTGCACGGCGCGTTCGTCAGCGACGACGAGGTGCACCGCGTCGTCAGCTACCTGAAGAGCCAGGGCGAGCCGAACTACATCGAAGGCATCCTCGAAGGCGGCACGCTCGACGGCGAAGGCGGCGACATCCTGACGAGCGACCTGCCCGGCGGTGGCGGCGGCGAGAGCGACCCGATGTACGACCAGGCGGTCGCGGTCGTGCTGCAGCATCGGCGCGCGTCGATTTCGCTCGTGCAACGTCATTTGCGGATCGGCTACAACCGCGCCGCGCGGCTCTTGGAACAAATGGAGAAATCCGGGCTCGTAAGCGCCATGTCCTCCAACGGCAACCGCGACATCATCGTCCCGGCGCGCACCGAATGAAAAGTTTGATTGCTGCGGCAATTCTGGTGGCGGCATCGCTCTCGGCGCATGCCGACGCAGTCGACACCCTCAAGGACTTCGTGCGCGACGTGAAGAGCGGCCGCGCGCAGTTCACGCAGACCGTCACGTCGCCCGACGGCGTGAAGAAGAAGACCTCGAGCGGCAGCTTCGAGTTCTCGCGTCCGAACCGCTTCCGCTTCGCGTACGCGAAGCCGTTCGAGCAGACCATCGTCGGCGACGGCCAGAAGGTCTGGATCTACGACGCCGACCTGAACCAGGCGAGCTCGCGCAAGATCGGCGCCGCGCTGGGCGCGACGCCGGCCGCGCTGCTCGCCGGCGGCTCGCTCGAGGGCGACTTCGATCTCGCGACCGTCACCGGAAAAGACGCGAACAAGGACGGGCTCGCATGGGCGCAGGCCACGCCGAAAGCCAAGGAGGGCACCTTCAAGTCGGTGCAGGTCGGCTTTCGTGGCAAGGAGCTCGCGGCGATCGAGATCGTCGACTCGTTCGGTCAGCGCTCGCTGCTGCAGTTCAACAACTTCACGGCCGGCGTGGCGATTCCGCCCGAGACGTTCCGCTTCACGCCGCCGACCGGCGCCGATGTGATCGAGCAGTGACCGGTGGGCCGCGGGTCCGCCGCCACGCCGTCAACGAAGCCCTCACGGGCTCGGCGATCCGAAGCGCCATTCGAGGCGCAGCCCCGCAATCGTCTCGTGCGCGCTGGCGCGGCCGCCGGTGTTCCAGACCCGTTGCAGCAGCGGCTGCAACGCCAGCGACGGCTGCGGCTGCCAGCGCGCGCCGATCTCGAGTGCCGTTTCGCGCGACGCGATCGTGATGCCGGCGTCGCTCTGCACTTGCCGATGCGGCTTGCCGAAGCGCGCGACGGCAAGGCCCGCGGTCAGTGCCGCCGGACCATCCTGGCCGAACGGCTGCTCGACCAGCACGCCGGCATCGAAGCCGAGATCGATCGCGTTGACGCGCCGGTTCGCGACGCCGGCGCGCACGAAGCCGGTCATGCGCGCCCGCTGCGCGTCGAACAGCAGGCCTTGCGCGAGCACGTAGGCGCCCTGGTTGTGCTCGAGCCGGTTGCCGTCGTCGAGCCGCGCGGTGCGCTGCGTGTAGTGCCACAGGCCCATGCCCCAGTGGCCGGGCTTCGGGCCGTCGTCGCCGTGCTGCTGCCAGCCGAATTCGCCGACGAGGAGCGCGCCGTCGTCGCGGCTCAGGTGGATCGTCGTGCGCCCCGGATGATCGGGGTCGCCCGGCACGCCGTCGATCACGGCGGCCTGCAGGTACAGCCCGTCGCCGAACGGCTGCTTCACGCGCAGCGCGAGCCCGAGGTTCGGAAAGATCGACGGGCCGTTGCGTCCGCTCTGCGAGAAGTCGATGCCGATGCCGAACGATGGGTGGATCAGGAGGCCCGACGCATCGGTCGAATAGAACTCGGAGTTCAGGTCGTAGAGGCCGAATAACAAGCTTGTGGCGGTCGCCTTGAACTCGTGCTCCGCCCAGGTCGCGTAGACGCGCGCGGCGTTTTGCGCGACCTCGAGGTTGCTGATGCCTTGGGTCGTGCCGACGCGGCGGTTCGGCTTGCTGCCGTGATTCCACAACGCTTCGGCGTACAGCGTCGTGTCTTCCCAGCCGAGCAGTGTGCCGGCGTCGGCGGTGACGCGCAGGCCGAGGTTGCCGACCGCCGCGCCGTCGGCGTGCCGGCTGTACAGGAGGTCCGCCTTGTAGATGCCGTCCCAGCGCCACGGCGACGCGGGCGGCGCATCGTCCGCGCAGTGCGCGTCGATCGGGAAGAACATGCCGGCAAGCGCCGCGGCGAACAGGGATACACGAAGGCGGATGGCGTGCCGCATCGGTTCGACGATTGGTGGTGGCCGCGAGTATCGGCTCGATTCTTCTCGCCGGCGTGACGGGTTTGGCCAGCGGCGACAATCGGGCATGCCTGAATCCCGCTCGTTGTTCGATGAAGGCGACGCAGGCGACCCGTTCGCCGGCGGCGCCGGCTCGTCGGCCTCCGCACGATCCGACCGCGACGACCCGCAGGCCCCGCTCGCGCAGCGCCTGCGCCCGGCCGACCTGGGCCAGGTGATCGGGCAGCAGCACCTGCTCGGGCCGGGCAAGCCGCTGCGTGTGGCGTTCGAGTCCGGCAAGCTGCATTCGATGATCCTGTGGGGCCCGCCGGGCGTCGGCAAGACGACGCTCGCGCGCCTGATGGCCGACGCGTTCGACGCGCAGTTCATCGCGATCTCGGCGGTGCTCGGCGGCGTCAAGGAGATCCGCGAGGCGGTCGAGCGCGCGCAGGCGGCCAAGCGCGCGGGCCGGCGCACCGTGCTGTTCGTCGACGAAGTGCATCGCTTCAACAAGGCGCAGCAGGACGCGTTCCTGCCGCACGTCGAGTCGGGGCTGCTCACGTTCGTCGGCGCGACCACCGAGAACCCGTCGTTCGAGGTCAACTCGGCGCTGCTGTCGCGCGCAACCGTGCACGTGCTCAAGCCGCTGTCCGACGACGACCTGCGCGAGCTGCTGCGGCGCGCCCACGAGCTGCTGCAGGCGCCGCCGTTGACCGATGGGGCACGCGAGCGCCTCGTCGCCTATGCCGATGGCGACGCGCGCCGCCTGCTCAACGCCTACGAGAACCTCGCGATCACGGCCGGCCGGGTCGCCGTCATCGACGAGGCGCTGCTCGAGAAGTCGCTGGGCGAACAGCTGCGCCGCTACGACAAGGGCGGCGAGCAGTTCTACGACACGATCTCGGCGCTGCACAAGGCGGTTCGCGGCAGCGACCCCGATGCGGCGCTCTACTGGTTCGTGCGCATGCTCGACGGCGGCGTCGATCCGCGCTACGCGGCGCGGCGCCTCGTGCGCATGGCGAGCGAAGACATCGGCCTGGCCGATCCGAATGCGCTGCGCTTCACGCTCGATGCCACCGCGACCTACGAGCGCCTCGGCTCGCCCGAAGGCGAGCTCGCGCTGGCGCAGGCGGTGGTCTACCTCGCGGTCGCGCCCAAGAGCAATGCGGTTTACGCCGCCTACAACGCGGCGCGGTCGTTCGTGCAGCAGGACGGCACGCGCGCCGTGCCGCTGCGCCTGCGCAATGCGCCGACTGCGCTGATGAAGGGGCTGGACTACGGCCGCGGCTATCGCTATGCGCACGACGAGGCTGGCGGCTTTGCGGCGGGTGAGCGTTACGGCCCCGACGATATCGAGTTGCCGGCGTTCTACGCGCCAGTCGATCGCGGCATGGAACTGCGTATCGGAGAACGGCTCGCCGAACTGCGCAGGCTGAACCAGCAGGCTCGCCAGAAGGGAGCCAAGCCGCAGGCTCGGCAGCGCGAAAGGCGCGAACCCTCCCACGACGACCCATCGTCATGAGCATTGAGCATCGACTCATGCGCGATGCGAGCCCCGGGAAAGTCTGATGGGGCACCGCATTGGGGCGATCCTAGAATCCGCGCCAACCTGACGGCGCTGCCGTCGATGCCCCGGCCTTGGCCGGGAATTTGCTTGACATGCGGCGCGAGGAAACGGCCCGCATCGAGACCCTTGCGGAACCGCGAGGTTGACAACGCAGGAGAGTCGACACGATGGATACCTTCATCCAGCAGATCATCAACGGGCTGGTGCTCGGCAGCGTCTATGCGCTGGTCGCGCTGGGCTACACGATGGTCTACGGCATCATCAACCTGATCAACTTCGCGCACGGTGAAGTGCTGATGGTGGGCGCGCTGACGGCCTGGACGGTCGTCACCGCGCTGGCCGGCTCCGGGCTGCCCGGCTGGCTGCTGCTGGTGATCGGGCTGGTCGCCGCGATCATCGTCTGCGCGGCGCTGAACTTCACGATCGAAAAGGTCGCGTACCGGCCGCTGCGCAACGCGCCGCGGCTCGCGCCGCTGATCACCGCGATGGGCATGAGCCTGTTGCTGCAGACGCTCGCGATGATCATCTGGAAGCCGAACTACAAGTCGTTCCCGATCCTGCTGCCCGGCGACGCGCACGAGATCGGCGGCGCGGTCATCAACAACGTGCAGATCATGATCCTGGTGCTGACCGCGCTGACCCTCAGCGGGCTGATGTACCTCGTCAACAAGACCAAGCTCGGCCGCGCGATGCGCGCGACCGCCGAGAACCCGCGCGTCGCGGCGCTGATGGGCGTGCGCCCCGACACGGTGATCTCGGCGACCTTCGTGATCGGCGCTGCGCTGGCCGCGCTGGCCGGCGTGATGTACGCGGCCAACTACGGCTCGGTGCAGCACACGATGGGCTTCCTGCCGGGGCTGAAGGCGTTCACCGCGGCGGTGTTCGGCGGCATCGGCAACCTCGCCGGTGCGATGGTCGGCGGTGTGCTGCTGGGGCTGATCGAATCGCTGGGCGCCGGCTACATCGGCGCGCTGACCGGCGGCGTACTGGGCAGCAACTACCAGGACATCTTCGCGTTCATCGTGCTGATCCTCGTGCTGACGCTGCGCCCGCAGGGCCTGCTCGGCGAACGCGTCGCGGACCGTGCCTGAGCGGCGACGACAGGAGCACCTCACCATGGCCACCCACAACGCCACCCTCATCCCCAACGCTCCGAACGGGCTGCGCAGCAAGACCCTCGTGTTCGTGATCGGCGCGATCCTGCTGCTCGTGCTGCCGATCTTCGCGCAGCAGTTCGGCAACGCCTGGGTCCGCATCATCGACATCGCACTGCTGTACGTGCTGCTCGCCCTCGGCCTGAACATCGTGGTCGGCTATGCCGGGCTGCTCGACCTGGGCTACGTCGCGTTCTACGCCGTCGGCGCGTACCTGTTCGGGCTGTTCGCGGGGCCGCACCTGCCCGACACCTTCGAGTGGATCCAGAAGGCGTTGCCGAACGGCCTGCACCTGCCGTGGTGGATCGCGCTGCCGCTGGGCGCGCTCGTCGCCGGCATGGCCGGCGTGCTGCTGGGCGCACCGACGCTGAAGCTGCGTGGCGACTACCTGGCGATCGTCACGCTCGGCTTCGGCGAAATCATCCGGGTGTTCCTGAACAACCTGGACGCGCCGGTCAACGTGACCAACGGCCCGAAGGGCCTCGCGCAGATCGACGCGTTCAACCTCTTCGGGTACGACCTCGGCAAGACGCACTCGCTGTTCGGCATCGACTTCCCGCCGGTCACGAATCACTACTACCTGTTCGTGGCGATGGTGATCTTCAGCGTGCTGCTCTGCTATCGGCTCGAGCGCAGCCGGATCGGCCGCGCCTGGATGGCGATCCGCGAAGACGAGATCGCCGCGAAGGCGATGGGCATCAACACCCGCAACATGAAGCTGCTCGCGTTCGGCATGGGTGCGACCTTCGGCGGCATGTCGGGTGTGCTGTTCTCGACCTTCCAGCAGTTCATCTCGCCCGAATCGTTCTCGCTGCAGGAATCGATCATGATCGTCGCGATGGTCGTGCTCGGCGGCATCGGCCACCTGCCGGGCGTGATCGTCGGCGCGCTGCTGCTCTCGGCGCTGCCCGAGGTGCTGCGCTATGTCGGCGGGCAGCTGCAGCAGTGGAGCGGCGGGCGGCTCGACGCGTCGATCCTGCGCCAGCTGCTGATCGCGCTGGCGATGATCGGCATCATGCTGGCGCGCCCGCGCGGGCTGTGGCCCTCGCCCGAGCACGGCCGCGCTTCGGTCGTGGCCGACGAGATGCCGCACCAGCACCTGAAGCCCGTCGAGCAGATACCGCCCACGGTCACGTCGATCGCGCCGACGACGGAATGAGCGGGAGCACCAGACGATGAGCAACAACACCATCCTGAAAGTCGGCGGCGTCTCGAAGCGGTTCGGCGGGCTGCAGGCGCTGTCGGACGTCGGCATCACCATCCTGCAGGGCCAGGTCTACGGCCTGATCGGCCCGAACGGCGCCGGCAAGACGACGTTCTTCAACGTGCTGACCGGCCTGTACTCGCCCGACTCGGGCACGTTCGAGCTCGGCGGCAAGCCGTACAAGCCGAGCGCAGTGCACGAGGTCGCGAAGGCGGGCATCGCGCGGACCTTCCAGAACATCCGCCTGTTCCCCGACATGACCGCGCTCGAGAACGTGATGGTCGGCCGTCACGTGCGCACCGGCTCGGGCCTGATCGGCGCGGTGTTCCGCACCGGCAGCTTCAAGGCCGAGGAGGCGGCGATCGCGAAGCGCTCGCGCGAGCTGCTCGAGTACGTCGGCATCGCGAAGTACGCCGACTACAAGGCGCGCACCCTGAGCTACGGCGACCAGCGCCGCCTCGAGATCGCGCGTGCGCTCGCGACCGATCCGAAGCTGATCGCGCTCGACGAGCCGGCCGCCGGCATGAACGCGACCGAGAAGGTCGTGCTGCGCGAGCTGATCGACCGCATCCGCAAGGACAACCGCACGATCCTCCTGATCGAGCACGACGTGAAGCTGGTGATGGGCCTGTGCGACCGCGTGACCGTGCTCGACTACGGCAAGCAGATCGCCGAAGGCACGCCGGCCGATGTGCAGCGCAACGAGAAGGTGATCGAGGCCTACCTCGGCGCCGGCCACAAGGCTCATTGAGCGGGAGACCGGAACAATCATGGCCAATACATTGCTCAAGGTCAGCGGGCTGAAGGTCGCGTACGGCGGCATCCAGGCGGTCAAGGGCGTCTCGTTCGAAGTGCGTGAAGGCGAGCTCGTCAGCCTGATCGGCGCGAACGGCGCCGGCAAGACGACGACGCTGAAGGCCATCACCGGCACGCAGGCGGCGGTCGGCGGCGACATCGAATACCTCGGCCGGCCGATCAAGGGCCAGGGCCCGTGGGATCTCGTCAAGCAGGGCCTCGTGATGGTGCCCGAGGGCCGCGGCACGTTCACCCGCATGACCATCACCGAGAACCTGCAGATGGGCGCGTTCGTGCGCGGCGACCGCGAGGTCGACGCCGACATCGACAAGGTGTTCGCGATCTTCCCGCGCCTGAAGGAACGCCGCCACCAGCTCGCCGGCACGATGAGCGGCGGCGAGCAGCAGATGCTCGCGATGGGCCGCGCGCTGATGGCGCGCCCCAAGGTGCTGCTGCTGGACGAGCCGTCGATGGGCCTGTCGCCGATCATGGTCGACAAGATCTTCGAGGTCGTCGACGACATCCACAAGCGCGGCACCACCGTGCTGCTGGTCGAGCAGAACGCGAGCCGCGCGCTGCAGCTCGCTTCGCGCGGCTACGTGATGGACTCGGGCGAGGTGACGATGAGCGGCGATGCGAAGGCGCTGCTGAGCGATCCGAAGGTGCGCGCGGCGTACCTGGGCGAATAGCCTTCCCGCGCCGCATTCGCGGCGCGCCTGCCGATGCTGTGTGCAGGGCTTCGACGCCCGGCGTGGACCGGGGAGTTCGCCAGGCTCGCGACGATACAATGCGCCCCGCCATGAACAACCCTGCCACGACCGAAACCGGCTCCCCGCTGCAGTGCGACGTGCTGGTGGTCGGCGGCGGCCCGGCCGGCTCGACGGTGGCGACCTTGCTGGCCGAGCGCGGCCACGATGTTGTCGTGCTCGAGAAGGCCCATCACCCGCGCTTTCACATCGGCGAGTCGCTGCTGCCGGCCAACGTCGAGCTGCTGGACAAGCTCGGCGTGCGCGACGACGTCGAGCGCATCGGCATGCTGAAGTACGGCGTCGAGTTCGTCTCGCCGAACCACGCGCATCGCAGCTACATCGAGTTCGGCGACGCTCTGGACAAGAACATGCCGTATGCATGGCAGGTGCGGCGCTCGGCGTTCGACGAGATCCTGTTCCGCAACGCCGCCGCGAAGGGCGCGCGCATGTTCGAAGGCGTGCGCGTGCGCGAGGTCGTATTCGATGCCGACGGCGCGACCGTGCAGGCCGAGCGCGCGGTGGACGACGGCGCCGCCCCCGGCCCCGTCCGGCAGACCTGGCGCGCGAAGTTCGTCGTCGACGCCTCCGGCCGCGACACACTGCTCGCGAATCAGTTCAAGTGCAAGCAGAAGAACGAGCGCCACAACAGCTCGGCGCTGTTCGGTCATTTCGCCGGCGCGAAGCGCCTGGCCGGCAAGCTCGAAGGCAACATCACGATCCTGTGGTTCGACCACGGCTGGTTCTGGTTCATCCCGCTGGCCGACGGCACGACGAGCATCGGCGCGGTCTGCTGGCCGTACTACCTGAAGTCGCGCGCCAAGAACAAGTCGCTGGTCGAGTTTTTCCACGACACGATCGCGCTGTGCCCGGACCTCGTCGAGCGCCTGCAAGGTGCCACGCTGGTCGACGACCAGGTGCACGCGACCGGCAACTACGCCTACACCAGCACGCACAGCACCGGCGAGCGCTACCTGATGCTCGGCGACGCGTACACCTTCATCGACCCGGTGTTCTCGACCGGCGTCTACCTCGCGATGCACAGCGCGTTCGACGCCGTGCCGGTGATCGACGCCACGTTGCGCGAGCCGCAACGCGCCGCGGCGCGGCGCAGCGCGTTCGAGCGTGCGATGCGCTTCGGCCCGCGCGAGTTCTCGTGGTTCATCTTCCGCGTCACCAACCCGACGATCCGCGACTTTTTCATGCATCCGCAAAATCCGTTCGGCGTCAAGGAAGGGCTGATCTCCATGCTCGCCGGCGACATCTACGGCAAGACGCCGATCTGGGGCCGCGTGCGTGCCCTCAAGGTGCTGTACTACCTGGTCTCGCTCGGCAATTTCAGCCGCACGTGGCGCGCGTGGAAGCAGCGCCGCCTCAACATCCGCGACGTCGAAGCCGCAGCCGAGGTGTCGGCCCTGTGACCGCCGCCGTGTCTTCGACGTCGCCGAGCCGAATCCACGTCGACATCGCCGCCTCGCCGCCGGCACCGCCGGCACTGTTGGCGCCGCTGTCGTTCGGCCGCGTCGGGCTGGCTGCTCTGCCCGATGTGGGCGTGCTCGGCGCGCGCGTGGTCGGGTCGGCGCTCGGCGCGGTCGAGATGCCGTTGCTCGCTCCGCGCACCTCCGGCGGCGCGTGGGCCGATGCGTGGCTCGCGAAAGGCGCCATCGAGCACGGCGTGCGCGGCTGCGTGCGCTATGCGAGCAACGGCGAGTGGCTGCACGGCGTCGCGACGGTCGACGACGCGCGCACCGCCGGCGGGCTGCGCGCCGCCGCCCAGCAGGCGTACACCGATCTCTTCGCCGTGCTCGCGGGCAGTGCGACGCCGCACGTGCTGCGCCTGTGGAACTACATCGCCGACATCAACCTCGAGACCGACGGCACCGAGCGCTATCGCCAGTTCAACGTCGGCCGGCAGGATGCGTTCATCGCCGCCGGCCGCAGCGCGTTCGAAGGCAGCCCCGCGGCATGCGCGCTGGGCACGCAAGGCGGCCCACTGCGCGTCTCGTTCCTCGCCGGGCGGTGCGCGCCGCTCGCGATCGAGAACCCGCGCCAGGTCAGCGCCTACCGCTACCCGCAGGCCTACGGCCCGCGCAGCCCGACGTTCTCGCGTGCCGCGCTCGCCGACGTCGGTGCCGGGCGCCGGGCACTGTTCATCTCGGGCACCGCGAGCATCGTCGGCCATGAAACCCTGCACCTGGGCGACGTCGGCCGGCAGACGCACGAGAGCCTCGCGAACATCCGCGTGCTGCGCGAGATCGCGTCACAGCGCGCGGGCCGTACGATCGCCGTCGATGAGCTGATCTACACCATCTACGTGCGCCACCGCGACGACCTGGCGATCGTGCGCGAGGCGTTCGAGCGTGAGGTCGGCGCCGCCAGCCGTGCCGCGCGCGAGGCGCTGTACCTGCAGGCGGACATCTGCCGCGCGGCGCTGCTCGTCGAGATCGAGGCGCATGCCTTCGTGCCGTCCGAGGACAAGTCTTGAATCGAATCAGCTTTCCCCTGGCGCTGAGCGCCGCCATGCTCTGCATCGCGGCGCCTGCGGCGGCCGACGACAGCTTCGAAGACGTGCCGGGCGAGCCGGCCGGCGAGCAGCGGCCGCTGTGGGAGCTGGGCCTCGGTGTGGCCGGCCTGCGCCTGCCCGACTACCGCGGCTCCGACCAGTACCACGCCTATGTGCTGCCGCTGCCGTACATCGTCTACCGCGGCAAGTGGCTGCGCGCCGATCGCGACGGCGCGCGTGCGCTGCTGGTCGATTCGGACCGCATCAAGCTCGACCTGAGCGCCGCGGCCTCGACGCCGACGCGCAGCAACGACAACGACGCGCGCCAGGGCATGCCGAACCTGCACGGCACCTTCGAGCTCGGCCCGAACCTGAACCTCACGCTCGCGAGCTCGCGCAGCGAGCGCTGGAAGCTCGACGTGCGGATGCCGGTGCGCGCCGCGTTCACGATCGAGCGCTCGCCGACGTTCGTCGGCACGACCTTCGAGCCGAACCTGAACCTCGACATCGGCGGCGTGGCCGGAGGCTGGAGTCTGGGCATGCTGGCCGGCCCGGTGTTCGCCGACCGCAAGTACCACGACTACTTCTACGGCGTCGATGCCGCCTATGCCACGGCGGCGCGGCCTGCCTATCAGGCGCGCGGCGGCTACGCAGGCTGGCGCGCACTGGCCGCGACCTCGCGCCGCTTCGGCATCACCTGGGTCGGCGCCTTCCTGCGCTACGACAGCCTCTCGGGCGCGGTCTTCGACGACAGCCCGCTGATGCGCAGCAAGCACGCCGTCACCGCGGGCATCGGCATCTCGTGGGTGTTCGCGCGTTCGTCCGAGCTGGTCACCACGCGAGACAATTGAAAGGCTGCGCTTGAGGCTCGTGCACGGCGTCGCGCTGCATCTGCTGCTGCTGTTCCTGGGCCTGATGTCGCTGGGCTGGAACCTGGTCGCGGTGCCGCTCTACCCGCTGCTGCCGCGCGAGCTCGGCACGCGCATTGGCCGCGGCGTGATTTCGCGCTGCTACGGCATGTTCTGGTCGCTCGCGCAACTCGTCGGCATGATGCGCATCGACACCGCCGCGCTCGACGCGCTCGCCGGCGATGGCGCTCTGATCATCGCCGCCAACCATCCGAGCATGCTGGATGCGCTGCTGATCGTGGCGCGGGTGCCGCGCGGCGTCTGCATCATGAAGGCGGAGCTGATGCGCAATGTTTTTCTCGGCGCCGGCGCGCGGCTCGCGCGCTACCTCCACAACGACTCGCCGCGCGGCATGATCCGCGGCGCGGTTGCGAGCCTGCGCGCCGGCGGGCAGCTCGTGCTGTTCCCCGAGGGCACGCGCACGGTGCGTGCGCCGGTCAATCCGTTCCGCCCCGGCATCACGCTGATCGCGCAGATGGCGCAGGTGCCGATCCAGACCGTGATTATCGAGACCGATTCGCCGTACCTGAGCAAAGGCTGGCCGATCTGGAAGACGCCACCGGTGCCGGTGCGCTTCAAGGCACGGCTCGGCGAACGCTTCGCGCCGCAGGCCGATCACGCGGCGCTGCTGGCGCGGCTCGAGAGCTACTTTGCCGGCGAGTTGAGCAAGGCATGAGTTCCGCTGTCTCGACCACGCACCTCGTGCTGATCCCGAGCTACAACACCGGGCCGCAGGTCTACGAGACCGTGCGCGCGGCGCGTGCGCAGTGGGCGCCGGTCTGGGTGGTCGTCGACGGCAGCACCGACGGCACAGCCGACGGGCTGACGCAGATGGCCGCGGCCGACGCCGGGCTGAAGGTCGTCGTGCTGCACGAGAACCGCGGCAAGGGCGCCGCCGTGCTGCACGGCCTCGAGGCCGCGCGCGCAGCCGGCTTCACGCATGCGCTGACGATGGACTCCGACGGCCAGCACCCGGCGGACCTGATTGCCGCGTTCATGCAGAGCTCACAGCGTCACCCGGATGCGATGGTGCTCGGCCGCCCGGTGTTCGGCCCCGAGGCGCCGCTCATCCGCGTGCGCGGCCGGCGCATCTCGAACGGTTGGACGAACCTCGAGACGCTGGGCGCCGGCATCGCCGACTCGCTGTACGGCTTTCGCGTCTACCCGATCGCCGACCTGATCGCGGTGATGCGCCGCCAGCCGTGGATGCGCCGCTTCGACTTCGACACCGAAGCGGTCGTGCGCCTCGCCTGGCGCGGCGTCGTGCCGATCAACCTCGATGCGCCGGTGAAGTACCTGTCGGCCGAGGAGGGCGGCGTCTCGCACTTCCGCTACGGCCGCGACAACGTGCTGCTGACCTGGATGCACACGCGCCTGATGCTCGAGTTCGTGCTGCGGCTGCCGGGGTTGATCGTGCGCAGGCTGCGCCGGCGGTCGCCGTTCGGGCCGCGCTGAGGCTCGCTGAGTACACGCTGCGAGATGGACGTCGCGGCACCGAGCTGACGCCGGCGCGGCTCGACCTGCTGGATACGCTGCGCCGTGCAGGCCTGTGCAGCGTCCACGCACTGGCGAAGGCTGGCCGAGCGCAACGACTCGAACGTGCATGCCGATGTCGCGCGACTCGAGGAACTTGGCCTGGTCGAACGCGACGACGACGGCGCCATCTCGGTGCCGTACGACGCGGTGGAAATCGTCGTGCCGCTGGTGCAGTCTCCGGCAGCCTGACGGCGCTCAGCTGGGCGTGAGCGCGTCGAGTGTCGCGAGCGTCTCGGCGCACCAGGTCTTG
>Ga0207684_10001415_pt1 | contig 25974 bp, 23 predicted proteins | sample KBSK5501metaG_FD_184342 | JGI IMG/M metagenome (GOLD analysis project Ga0207684, IMG submission 184342) | Corn, switchgrass and miscanthus rhizosphere microbial communities from Kellogg Biological Station, Michigan, USA - KBS K5-50-1 metaG... | ecosystem: Host-associated > Plants > Roots >...
ATCGCCGGGAGTGCGGGGGCGCTGTACGCGCACTGGGCGCAGAACGCCAGCGCCGGGGGCGAGCGGCCTGCCTTCGGCCTCGAAGTCTCGCTGGCGATCGTGTTCCTCACGATCCTGGGCGGTGTGCGCTCGATCTGGGGACCCTTCATCGGCGGGGCCATCTGGGTGATCTTGACGAAGCGGCTGCTCGCCGGAAATCCGAACGGACAGAGCATCGCTTTCTCGATCTTCGGCATCTTGGTGCTCGTCACGATGCTCTATCGGCCGGCGGGGTTGGTCGGGATCGGACGCGACGCGTGGCGGGGACTACGTCGCAAGCGGGCGGGTCAAGCGACGGAGAGCACCTGATGGCTTTCTTCGATGTGATGGACATGACGATCTCCTTCGGTGGACTCGTCGCGAACTCGGACGTGACGATCGAGGCCGAAGAGGGGCAGATCGTGGGCCTGATCGGCCCGAACGGCGCAGGGAAGTCGACGCTGTTCAACGCGATCAGTGGGTTGATCCAGCCGCGATCAGGCCGCGTGCTCCTCGCGGGCGAAGAGATCCTCCCGCTCCTCCCGTACGAGCGCGTTGCGCGCGGCATCGGCCGCACATTTCAGAACTGCCGCCTGTTCCCTTCGCTACCCGTGTACGACAACCTTCTGATCGCGTACCACTCGCGGATGCGTGGCGGGTTGCTCTCGGGCGCGTTGCGGCTGCCGTGGGGTGCCGCCAGCGAGCGCGCGGCGCACGCGCGCGCGGAGGCGGTCATGGAGGTCGTCGACCTCCACCCGTACAAGCACAAGAACGTAAGCGATCTCAGCTACGGAACCCTGCGCATCACCGAGCTCGCGTGCCTGTTGATGTTGCAACCTCGCCTCGTCTTGCTGGACGAGCCGGCGAGCGGTATCGCGCAGAAGGAGACGGAGGCGCTCGGCCCGTTGCTTCGTCGCATCCGCGATCAGCTCGGCGCGACGATCCTTCTGATCGAGCACGACATGCCGCTCATCATGGGTCTGTCCGACGTGATCTACTGCCTCGACCTTGGACGGGTGATCGCGAAGGGAACGCCTCAGGAAGTGCAGCGGACGCCGCAGGTGATCGAGGCATATCTGGGCGCGCGTGCTGCCGAGCAGCTTGAAGCAGCGCTCGCGGTGGAAGCGAAGCCGAACGGCAGGAAGCGAACGACGTCGAACGGAGCGAAGCGCAGCACGAAAGCGTCGCCGCGCAAGCGCGCCACGGCCGAAGGGAGGCGCCATGGCTGACCGACCTCCGATCGGCGACCCGATCCTGGTCGCCTCCGGCGTCGACGTCTTCTACGGCAAGGTGCAGACGCTGTACGGCGTCGACTTCGAAGTGCGCGAGGGCGAGATCGTCGCGCTGCTCGGCGTGAACGGCGCGGGCAAGTCGACGTTGCTGCGCGCGATCAGCGGAGTGCTCCCGGCTTCGCGCGGGCAGATCACGTTCGAGGGCACTCGCATCGAGGGATTGCAGTCGGACGAGATCGTGAAGCGCGGCGTCGTTCAGGTTCCCGGCGGTCGCGGGACGTTCGCGGGTCTGACGATCGCGGAGAACCTGCGTCTCGGCGGCTACATCTTCCGGCGTGACAAGGCCACCCTGAAGCGTGAGACCGATCGCGTGCTCGAGTACTTCCCGTGGCTGGCCGACCGGCTGGGGCAGCATGCGGGAACGCTGTCCGGGGGCGAGCAGCAGCAGCTGCTGCTCGCGCGCGCATTCATGAGCCGGCCGAAGCTGATGATGATCGACGAGCTCTCCCTTGGCCTGGCGCCGATCGTCGTCGAGCAGCTTTTGGCCCTTGTGTCCGAGATGAACCGGCAGGGGACCTCGATCGTTATCGTTGAGCAGCATGTGGACCTGGCGCTCGAGTTCGCCGACCGGGCCTATTTCCTGGAGAAGGGCGAGGTTCGGTTCCACGGATCGGGCGCGGAGCTGCTGGAGCGCGACGACCTTTTGCGTTCGGTCTTCTTAGCCGGCGTGACGGAGGCGCAACTAACGTGACCATGTTCCGACGAGCTTTGATCGTCTGTGCCGTGGCGGCGATGGCCGCGCTGGGCATGCCATTGGGTGCGGCGTCGGTCAACGCGAAGGCCATCTCGCCTGCCGTCCAGACGCAGACGCAGATCAGCGCGGACGGAACCGGGATCGCGTTCGCGATCCGTCCCGGCGTCGATCAAGGTGGTGCGGCGCCGCTCAACTTCTATGTCGGATACGCAGAAGCGAACGTGTCGATGCCCGACGCCGAGGCGGACGGCCAAGCGTCGTGGTATCAGCTCGGCATCGCTGAGACGGCCGCATTCCAACCGCCGGAGAACTGCACGCCGCAGAAGAACGCGCAAGCGACACTCGACGGAGTCACCGACTTGCAGGCATGGGCGACCGATTACATCCAAAGCGAAGTGAGGATCATCTCGGCCGGCGGCACGCCGACGGCGCCCGGTGTCCCAGGCTTCCGTCATGCGTGTACCGAGCGGCTTCCGGGCTTCGCACAGTCGCGCTTCCCCGCGACGCAGACCATTCCCGCGAAGGCGACCGACGATTACCTCACGAAGCCGTCGTACGCGAACATCTGCCGGCAAGATCCGACGTCGCCGTTGTGCGGCGCGTACAAGCAGTTCTGGCCGACATTCATCAGCACGAGCGGCACGATCGTGCGCGACGGATCGTTCGCTGCCACGTCCACTGGCACGCCGTCGCAGACCTCGGACGGCGTCTTGATGGGCGCGGGAGACGGAGCAGTCGTGTCGATCGGCCTTTCGCGCAGCAACTCGGTCGCCCACGTCGACGGTTCGACGCTGACGGTCGACGCGAGCGAGTCGCTCAACGACATCTGCATCATTGCGACGCCGCTCGGATGCACGGTCACGATCGACTCGATGCAACAGTTCGCGCGCATCGTCAAGGTGGCGGGCCAGAAGCCCAAGGTAACGACGAGCACGATCATCAGCGGCGTCCAAGGCATAGGGCCTGCCGTCGGCGTGACAGCGCAGCAGCTGCAGCTCGGCAAAGTGCCCGAGCAGCTTGGGAAGAACCTTCAGCTGGGCGTCGTGTCGCAAACGCATTCCTGCGACACAGGCGCCGCAGACCCGACAACGCTGATCGCCGACGCAGGCGGGTTGATGATCTTTGGACGCCAAGCGGATCCCGGCCCCGGCGCCGGCATCATGATTGGTGGCGCGTGCGCACGCGCGCGCATCGAGGCGAACGAGATCTCGATCCCCGCGTTCTCGCCGGGCTTCGGCATCCCAGGATTGCCGCCGTCGTCCCTTGTGATTCCCGGTTCGAAAGGCATCCCGTGCCTCGGCTGCAACGTGCCGAGGGTCCTTGCGCCGCGCGTCGTTTCCACCGTCGTCACGCGCAGCTATCTCCGAAGCCCGATCGCCTGGCGAACGGCCCCGTACTGGGGGAGCGTGCTTGGCGCGCTCGCGCTCTTCGCCGGCGTGTCGTATCGCTTCCGAAAGACCCGCGCGTTCGCTCCGGTCGCGCTCGCGACGAGCGGCTTCGCGCGCCGGTTCCTCCGCGGCTAGCGCCGGGTATCCTGCTCTCCATGTGCCGCGCGGTGTGGGTGATGATCGTCGGTCCGACGACCGACGCGAATAAAGCATTGCGCCGAGCAGCCGGTCCCGACGCCCAAGTCGTTGCGATGGCCACCTCCGCCGAAGAGGCTCTCTCGCTCCTATCGTCGCCGTCCGACGTTATCGTCGTCGACGGGACCCTCGACGGCGCGCGCGACCTCATCTCGTCGCTTCAAGAAAAAGCGGCGACCGCTGCCATCGTGTGGGTAGGCGACGACCCGCCGGAGCAGGCGCATGCATCGGTGCCGGAACCATCGGACGCGCTCGAAGGTGCGATCACCCGCGGGCTGCTTGCGGCGCGCGCAGCGAAGTAAGCCTTAGCCTTCGCCGCCGATCTCCACGACCGGGTCCAGGATCACCAGGAGGTCTCTCTCGGCGCCACACGCCGCGCAGATCCGCCGGTCGTGCGCGCGGTCGTAGACGAAGGTGCCCGGCTGCTCGAGCACGATGACTTTGTCGCCGCACACAGGGCAGCGCTCGAGATCAGATCTGTGGAGCAGCCCGTGCCGCTCGAGAAGGTCGACCACTTGGCTGCGGATCGAGGCACGGACGGCGCGCGCCAAACTGGCCAACTCGGGCCCTTCCTGCTCGGCGGAGGTGAATCGCGCTGGGCTGCCTTCGAGGTCGATCACGGCGTCGGGGTCGCTCACGATCTCATCCTTCCCACGTTTGGACGAACTGTATCGGGCGGATGGGACGTTTCCCAGGGGACGGAACGGACACTTCCGCCATCACGGGTTTGCGCGCGCGCACCCACGGTGGCACCCTTCGGCCATGGATAAGAGCTTCTTCGAAACATTCGAGGACCGAAAGAGCGAATTCGCAGGTCGCGCGGGCGAAGGCGAGGACGTCAAAGCCGAGCTTATCTTGGGAAATGGCCGGATCTACCAGGTCGACCGGATCGTCGAAACCACGGATTCGTGGCTGCACGCGGACGTGCACGAGCCGGAGGACGATACCCGGCAGCTGTCCGTCGTGCTGCCGTATTACCAGATCACGCAGGTGCTCTTCGAGCGCCCCAAGCCGCGCATGCGGCACGCAGGCTTCAGCCGCTAGACGCCGTCTCGCCGCCCGGCGAACATCGCCGCGATGAGCGGCATCGCTTCGTGCTGAACCGCCGGGTCGAGGATCGCGTTGATCACACTCGGCCGTGACGCTACAAGCGCATTGGTGATCGCGATCTCGAGCTGTTGCGGTGTTTCCACGCGATCACCGACCCCCCCGGCGAATTCGGCGAGCAGCTCGTAAGGAGCGACCGGCAGGTCGCTCACCAGCGAGCGCCCGTGCAGCGCCTGCTGCAAGTGACGGACGATGCCCCATCCGCCGTCGTTCCCGATGACCGCCGCGACCGGGATGCTGTGGCGCGTCGACGTCTCGAGCTCTATCGCGGTGAATCCGAACGACCCGTCGCCGCACAGCGCGACCACCGGCCGCTCGGGACGAGCAGCCTTCATCCCGATCGCCCATGGGAGGCCCATGCCGAGCGCACCCATCGCGGACGCCGACGACGTGTGGAACGAAGACGGCGCGCGCGCAGGGATCGCGTCGAGAGCCCACAGCGCGAGCTCTCCGGCATCGACCGTGACGATCGCATCCGCGGGAAGCTTCGCGACGACTTCGGCCATCATCCGCCCCGGATGAAGCGGGGCAGACGAGATCTGCGCGCGCTTGGAAACGTCGGCCGCGCGCGCGTCCACCGCTTCGCGCAAGCGTTTGATCCACGTATCCGTGTCGAGCGGCCGCGCGCCGGCGGAAAGCGCCTCGAGCGCCGCGCGCGGCGAGGCGACGAGCTCGATCTCCGCCTTCCGACCGTTCGCGAAAGCGCCGGCGTCGTGATCCACGCGGATCAACGAGCAGCCGGGGTGGAACGCGCCGTTCCCCATGAGCACGTCGAGCTCGGCTCCGACGACGAGTGCCACGTCGGCTTCGCCGAAGATCATCTGCGCCGCCGGCGTCAGGAGGTTCGGGAAGCCCATGCAGAGCTCGTGATCATCGGAGAGCAGCCCGCGCGCGGCGCGCGCGGTGAAGACCGGGATGCGCGCAGCTTCGGCCATCGCGCGCAGCGCGTCTCCTGCGCCGTCCCAGAAGCATCCGCTTCCGGCGATGATGACGGGCCGTTCCGCGCCGGAAAGCACCCGAACGATCTCGCGCACGTCCGGCGTCGCCACATCTCGTTCCGGCGTGGTGAGCGAGATCGGTTCCACACCACGCTGCTGAACGTCCAGCGGCAGTTCCACGACGGCCGCACCGGGCCGTGGTGCGACGGCGATCTGGCAACCCCTACCGACAAGCGTCGCAGCGTCCTGGGGGGTTTCTGCCCGCGCCGACCACTTCGAGATCGGCGCAGCGATCGCCGTTTGATCTTGATCGCCGGGGTGGCCCTTCCCGCGGTCCGCCAGACCGACCCCACCCGCGATGCACAGCACGGGGATCCCCGAAAACGTCGAGTCTGCCAGCGCGGTCGCCGCGTTGGTCAGCGCCGGCGTGTTGGAGACGACGACGACTCCCGGCTCCGCCGTCGCCAGCGCCCACCCCGCAGCCATCCACGCAGCGCCACGCTCGTCGCGCGTGTCGATCAGCCGGATGCCTTCGTGGTCGCACGCTTCGAGGATCGGGTTCGTGTGATCTCCGCACAGCGTGAAGACCGTTGTTACGCCGCGCGCGCGCAGCGTTCGCGCGACGTTCGATGCGCCCGTCTCCACGTGAAAGCCGAGCTAGTGCTCGGTCCCTTCGATGACGTCGAGAGGCTCTTCACCGCGCGCGACCCGATTGCAGTTGGCCATCGCGGCTTGAAGGATGCGGAGCAGCGATTCGGCCGTGACGCCCGCCATGTGCGGCGAGAACGTGACGTTCTCGAGGCCGAGCAGTGGATCGTCCGGTGGAGGCGGCTCCGGGTCGTAGACGTCGAGCGCGGCTGCTCGGATGCTTTTTGATCGGAGAGCATCGACGAGCGCGTCGTGATCGACGACCGGCCCGCGCGCTGTGTTCACGAGGATCGACTCGGGCTTCATCATGTCCAGCTCGCGCGCGCCGATGAGCGCTTTCGTCTTCCCCGTCGCCGGCACGTGCAACGTGACGACGTCGGACTCTCGCAAGAGCGCATCGAAGTCCCGGTACTCGGCACCGAGATCGCGCTCGACGTCCGGTGTCGGCCGGTACGCGTCGTGGTAAACGATCTTCATGTCGAAGCCGCGCGCGCGCTTCGCAACTTCGCGTCCGATGCGGCCGAGGCCGACGATCCCGATCGTCTTGCCGGCAAGCTCGAACACACCCGCTTGCATCAGCGTGACGTTGGCGAACTCGCCGGCTTTCAACGCGTTATGCCCCTCCGTCAGGCGCCGCGACGCCGCACCGGCCATCAGGATCGCCCACTCGGCGACCGTGTGCGCTTCGGCGCCGGAGGAAGCGACGGTCGCAACCGGGACACCGGCCGCGCGCGCGGCGCCGACGTCTACGTGCTCGAAGCCGTGTCCGGGAACCTGGATCAGACGGAGCTTGGGACAGCGGCTTATGAGGGAAGCGTCGAGGGGAGCGAGGGCCGCGAGGATGAACTCGGTTTCGGCGGCAACGGCGTCGGGCACGTCTTCCTGTGCGCCAAAGCCTTGTACATCCCACCCGTCACCGAGGAGGTAGCCGAAGAACGTGCCGGCCATCGCCGGTTCGTGCGGCGGCTGCACCAAAGCGATCGCCTTCATGGCCACTCCTTACGCGCGCCGACCCACGACGCAGGATAGAAGCGGGCCGGTGCCAACGCGAAACCAGGGCGCGCACGGCGATACCCTGGCGCGGAGATGGAGCATCTCCAAGATGCACTGGTGCGCGCCCAGGCAGGCGATAAGGACGCCGTCGCCGAGCTCTATCACGCGTACGCGGGCCCGCTGCTCGCGTATCTGACCACCCAGGTCCGCCGGCGGGAGGACGCGGAGGATCTTCTCGGAGAGGTGTTCGTTTCTGCGATGCGGGATCTCAGCCGCTTCGAGGGCACCATAAGCGGATTCCGTGCCTGGCTTTACCGGATCGCGAGCAACCGGGCCGTCGATCTGGCTCGCCTTAACACTCGCCGGGCGGAGGAGCCCTTAGCCGTTGCCGTCGAGCGGGCCGGGGCCGCCGACCCGGCGGCGGAGGCGCTCGGCAGAGTCGATCGAGAGAGCCTGTGGCGGGCCGTAAGGGCCTTGCCCGAAGCCCAGCGAGAGGTCGTCGCCATGCGCCTGGCCGGCGGCTTGAGCGCGGCCGAGATCGCCGAAGCCATCGGCAAACCCGTGGGGGCTGTCAAAGCGCTCCAGCACCGTGCGCTGGTGAACCTCACCAAGGCCCTTGGGGGACCGTACCCCGAGGCGAGGGCGGGGCGCTTGGAAGAGCGTGAGGAAATCGTTGACTGACGCGCGCGCGCACGAGGCTCTCGATGCGGCCTTGGACCACGTTGTCCAGGGGCTGCCGGCCCTTGCTCCCGAGGGGATGGAACCGTTGCTCGAGACGGCCCGTGCCGCGCGCGAAGCATTGGCCGTGGAGGTCCCGGACGACGTTGCGCGCGCCCACCTGGCCGCGCTCAGCGGCGTCCCGACGATCGAGGCGCGACGGCCACGCCACCGCGTTGCTCTCGTGATGATCGCGGCCGTTGTGACCGTCCTCCTCCTCGGCGGAGCGGCCGTCGCCGCTTCCGGTTCGGCGTTGCCCGGCAGCCTGCTCTACCCCGTGAAGCGGGCGGTGGAGAAGATCGATCTCGCGTTGCATCGCGATCCGGCTTCCCAGGCGCGTCTTCACCTTGAGTTTGCCCAGCGGCGCCTGACGGAGCTCAGCGATCTGCTGGCGCTGCGTCGCGCGGGCGAAACGGTCGACATCGGCGCGGCGATGAGCGCGTATCAGAGCGAGGTCGCGAAGGTGCAAGCCGCGATCGCGACCGACGAGCTGGATCCCGGATACCAGGCTCTGCTGGGGTCCATCGAGGACCAACTGGAGGGACACCTAGCCGTGCTGTCCGCGCTACGAGACAACACCGTTCCCGGCCCGGCTCAGTCCGCGATCCAGAACGCGATCGATCGCGCGCAGACGGCTCAGTCGGCCGTTACAAAGAGTCACACAGGAGAAGCCCCGCCGACGGTTGAACCCGCGAAGACACCGTCGAAGCGGCCGAACCCGGCCCAGAGCCACTCCCAATCGTCCACGCGCTGATCGCGCGTTCCTTCCTACACCGAACTACTGGTCGAGCTTCCAGAGCCGGACGGCGTTGCCGGCGAGGATCTTCTCGCGCTCGGTCGGGTCGATACCCACGAACGTCTCGTCGATCACTTTGCGGCTGTACGGCCAGTCGCATCCGTGGTGCGGGTAGTCGGTCGACCACATCATGTTCTCGACGCCGACGGCGTGGCGGATCTGCAAGCCGATGACGTCCATGATGAAGGTCGCGGCGAAGTTCTTGTGCCAGTAGTAGCTCGGCGCCTCTTTGATGTTGATCTCGCCCCAACCGCGGTTGCGCCAGTAACGGTCGTCGAGCTGCTCCATGAAGTGAGGTATCCAGCCGACGCCGGTCTCGATCAAGACGACTCGGAGATCCGGGAACCGATCGAAGATCCCTTGGAAGATCATGTTGCCGAGCGTCGGAGGCACCATCGCGAAGACGCCGGCCATCCCGCCGATCGCGCGCTGGTTGGCATTCGGAGCGCCCTTCTTCACGCCTTGCGTCGCGGTCGAGCCCGCCTGTTGCGCCTTCATGCGCGACTCACGACCGATGACGTTGATGTGGATCGTGAGTGGCAACCCCGACTCGGTAAGGGCGGCCCAGAACTTGTCGTCTTCGTCGGAGAGTTGTTCCTTCCCCGACGGCCAGCAGCCGATGACGACACCCTTCGCGCCTTTGTCCTTGGCTTTCTCCAGGTAGCGGACCGCGTTGTCCACGCCCGTCGAAGGGATCTGGTACATCGGGATCTGCCGTTTCGGGTCGACGGCGAACTCATCGAACGCGAACTCGTTGTACGCATCGACGCCGGCGTGCACGAGCTCATCGTCCGCGTTCCCGAGCCAGTGACCGATCGTGCGCTGCGGCGGGAAGATGACCTCGGCGTCGATGCCGTCGATGTCCATATCTTCGAGCCGCGCCTTCCCATTGAAGCATCCGGGACGGACGTCGGGGTCGTCATAGCTGACGCCGTGCCACCGGAAGTCTTCGAAACGCTTCCCCGGCGTCGTCGTCAATCCGATCGGATCGGGATTGGCCGAACCCGCGTAGAGCCACGCATCGCCGCCTTCGTGGTCTTTCACGAGCTTCGGCGCATGGTCTTGATACTTGGCAGGCAAGTGGTTCTTCCAGATGTCCGGCGGCTCGGTGATGTGCACGTCCGCCGAGATGATCTTGTAGTCCATTAGACACCTCCGGTATGCGAGAGTAAGAGTCACCTGACGGCGGTGTCAACGCGGACGGCGTGCCGGAAAAAGTGTTAGGGCGCCCTACGCCTTGCGGGCGGAGGTTCTTTCGATGAAATGGAATGGTGCGGTCGTACTCATCACCGGCGCATCTCGCGGCATCGGCCGGGAGATAGCGGTCGCCGCCGCGAAACGCGGTGCGCGCGTCGGACTCATGGCGCGCTCGAAAGACGAATTGGTCGAGGTGCTTGCGGCGTGCGGTGGGAACGGTGCTATCGCGGTTGGGGATATCGCCGAGCGCGCGCAAGCAGAAGGGGCGATGGCTGCCCTCCAGAAGGAGCTTGGGCCGGCCGACATCTTGGTGAACAACGCCGGTATCGGCGCGTACGGACCGGTTGTCGACACGCCGATCGACATGTTCGAGAAGATGATGAGGGTCAACTACTTCGGAACGGTGTACGCAACGAAGGCAGTGCTTCCCGGGATGATCGAACGCGGCCGGGGGCACATCGTGATGATCGCATCGATCGCCGGACGTATCGGAGCCCCGCTTGAAGCCGGGTATTCGGCCAGCAAGTTCGCGATGGTCGGGTTCGGCGAAGCGCTGACCTTTGAGGTGAAGCGGAAGGGGATCGGGCTGAGCATCATCGACCCCGGTCCGGTCGAGACGCACTTCACGGAAGCGCGCGGTGTGCCGTTCGCGGCGAACACGCCGAAGCCGGTGCAGCCGGACGCAGTCGCTACGCTCGTGATGCGCGCGGTCGAACGGAACAAGATGGAGAAGTTCATCCCGTCTTGGTTGGGGCCTGCATTCGTGTTCAAGACGCTTGTTCCGCCGGCCTACCGGGTCGGAACGATGAAGACATTCGGCGACTTGCTGAAGTAGCTCAGACGCGCGCGCTCAAGAGCCGGGCGACGCGCTCTCGGTGGAAGGTCGCGTCGCCGAACGCTGCCTCGTTCGACTTCGCACGCTTGAAATACAGGTGCATGTCGTGCTCCCAGGTGAACCCGATGCCGCCGTGGATCTGGATGCCGCTTTGCGAGACGCGGCGGTAGGCATCGGCCGCGAACGCCTTGGCCATCGAGGTTGCGAGCGACGCGTCGGGCTGCTCGCGCTCTGCAGACCACGCCGCGTAGTACACGGCCGATCGGAGCGACTCGACGTCGACCAGCATGTTGGCGGCGCGGTGCTTCACCGCCTGGAACGAGCCGATCGGGCGGCCGAACTGGGTGCGCGCCTTCGCGTACTCCACAGCCATCTCGGTCACGCGCTCCGCTCCGCCCACGCTGTCGGCGGCGATCGCAAGCGCTGCACGGTCGAGCAGCCGATGGACCGACGTGAGGTCGGAGTCTCCAAGCCGCTCGGCGGGCGCGCCGTCGAATCGAAGGTGGGCAACCCGGCGTGTGGAGTCCATGTAACCGACCGGGATGCGTTCGGTCGGTTCGCCGACGAACAACGCGGCATCCTCGTCCGATGTGTGTCCCGCGACCACGACGATGTCGGCCGTCATCCCATCGAGGACGAATCGACGTTCCCCATAGAGCTTGCCGCCGTGGGCATCGAGGTGTGAATGCCACGCACCGATCGATGCGACGAGATCGCCGCTCGCTATCCGTGGGAGATACGAGCTTTTCTGATCGTCCGACCCGGCGTCCGCGATCGCCATGCCGGCGAGCACCGTCGACAGGTACGGCCCCGGCGCGACCACTCGGCCCATCTCGGCGAGCAGGATCGCGACCGCGATCGGCCCCATCCCCAAGCCCCCGTACTCGACGGGGAGAGGCAGGGCGAGCCACCCCTGCTCGGCCATCTGCTTCCACACGACGTCGCGGTAGCCGCGCTCGTCGTCCATCATCGCGCGCGCATAGCCGATCGGCGCCTCGCGTTCGAGGTACCGGCGCGCAGCGTCGCGAAGATCTCGTTGTTCGTCGTTCAGGTCGAAGTCCACGTGGCTCCTCGGTGGTCGGGCTTTTTGTGGCTCGCGCGGCGCCGAGTATAACGTCGGAGCCATCAACGAACGGAGGGAACGATGATCCGCGGCGAAGGAACCGAGGTCGTTCGCGGGGTGACTCCCAAGGAAGTTTGGGAGTTCGTGCTCGACCCCGCGCAGTACACCAAGGCGGACACGAAGATCATCTGGGTGACGAAGCTTGCCGACACGGACGACGGGATGATCGGCCTCGAAGAGGGCAAGTTCTTCGGCATGCGTGGGTCCGTCGTGACCCGTTACCGCTGGACTCCCGACTACCGGAGCATCAGTGTCACGCTGATCCACGGACTGCTGAAGTCGCTGAACGCGTACTTCGAGATCGACGAAGTGGACGGAGGTACGAAGATCCACCACGTCGAGGAGATGGAGATGGCGTTCGGGCCGTTCGGCAAGGTGCTCGAGATCGGCGCCGGTAAGTGGCTTGCGGATTCCGTGCGGCAAGAGGTTGCGGAGATCCGGCGTTTGCTGGAGTCCGGTGAGCGCGGGAAGGGACCGTCGTGAGCGACATCCTTTTGGTCGAAGATCGCAACGGGATACGGCGGTTGACGCTCAACCGCCCCGATCGCAAGAACTCCGTTTCGCCGGAGCTACGTGAGGAATTGCTTGCGGCGATCGACGAAGCGCGCAGCGACGACGAGATCCGATGCCTGGTCATCACCGGCGCCGGCGACGCATTCTGTTCGGGTGTCGACCTCGGCCGCTCGAAAGTAACGAAGGACGCTTCGGCGGGCGAGCAGCGCCCGCCCGATCTGCGCGCGGTGCGTGAGGCGATGAAGCGCGGCATGCAGCGCGTGATCACAGCCTTATGGGAGCTGGACAAACCGGTGATCGCGTCGGTGAACGGCGTTGCGGCCGGCGGCGGCGCGCAGCTGGCGCTCGTCTGTGACCTCGTCGTCGCGTCCGAGTCGGCGCGCTTCATCGAGATCTTCGTGAAGCGGGGACTCGCCGTCGACTCCGGAGGCGGTTGGCTACTTCCGCGCTTGATCGGGCTGGCGAAGGCGAAAGAGCTGGTCTTCTTCGGCGAGTCGGTCTCTGCGCGCGATGCGCTGGACATCGGTCTGATCAATCGTGTCGTGCCGGACGATGCACTTGTCGGAGCGACGGACGAATGGGCGAGCAGGCTCGCGGCAGGCCCGACGCGCGCGATCGGCTTCTCGAAGCGGCTGCTGAACCGCGCGCTCGATTCGGATCTCGCTGCTGCGCTCGACGAGGAAGCAGCCGTTCAAGCACTCAACAGCACCAGCGAGGACTTCAAAGAGGGCGTGCGCGCGTTCGCCGAGAAGCGGCCGCCGGAGTTCAAAGGTCGTTGAGCGACGTCGTCATCCGTCCGGTTGCACCCGGCGACGTCAAGGATCTGCAGAAGAACTGTTTCCCGCGCTCCACCCACGACGACGTCCATCGCCTTGTTGAAGCGAGTCTGCGAGGGTCGCTTGAAGGGCGTTATGTGCACCTCGTCGCGGAAGATGACGGTGAGGTCGTCGGAACGATCGAACTGAGCGCGCAGAGCGGACGCGCGCGCCACCGCGGCGAACTCTTCCGATTCGTCGTTGCCGAGTCGCACCGTGGGAAGGGCATCGCGCGAAGGCTGCTCGAAGCTGCCATCGCAGAAGCGAAGCGCATGGGCATCGAGATGATCGATGCGGCTGCGCGCGCAGGGACGTCAGCGGAGGACGCGTATCGCAAGCTCGGCTTTGTTGAGTTCGGCCGTTTGCCCGGCGGGCTCGTGATGGACCCGGAAGAAGTTTACGACCTCGTGTACTTCTATCTTCCCGTTGAAGACGCTCGAGCAGCCGGGCCCTAGGCCTGCTGCCGCTGACCGAACAGCGCTTCGTACCAGATCGCAGCGATCGTATCGATGACCACGTCGCGCTTGAACGGTCCGCCGCGCACGAGCCAGAAATAACAGAAGCGCTCGAGCATCGAAACGAGCGCGACCGCGGCCGTTCCCGGATCGACGGGGTGGCGGAGACCCGCGTCAACGCCTCGTGCGATCGCGTGCGCGATCCGTCCGGCGAACTGTTCAAGCACTTCGCGGCCGAGTTGGTCGAAACGGCTGTCTTCCATCTCTGCGGTGATCCAGGCGTTGACGACGGGGGAATGACGTTCGTAGGCATCGACGAATCGGCCGACCCAGGCGCGGAGCTGCTGATAGCCGGCTTCGCCGACTTCGATGCCCTCGAGCTCATCCGCGAGCGCGTACATGTGGTCGGCGGTCTCGACGGCGAGCGCTTCTAAGACATCCTGCTTGTTGGCGAAGTAGAGGTAGAACGCTCCGTGGCTCGTGCCGGCCTTCTGAGTGACATCGTCCACGCGGGTGGCCGAATATCCGCGCTCCAAGAAAACCTGGCGCGCGGCTTCGAGCAGCTTGACCCGGGTGCGTTCACCCTGCTCGCCGATCACGCGTTCGGCCTGGACGGTCTTCGCTTTCTTCGCCACGGCGCTCATCATAGGACGCGGCGCAGGTTCCTCCGCGACTCCGAGGCCCGGATCATTCGAGCAGCCCGAGCTTGCGGCAAACCGCAGGGCTCTGGAGCTCCCTGAGTGCGTCGGACGCGATCCAGCGCGCAGGCTTCGTTCCTTGCGCGCGCACCGCCTCAGCCGTCTCGATCGCCATGCGGTTCAGCGCCGCGTTTCGCTTCCCGATCTGGCGAAGGGCCCAGTTAACCGCCTTGCGAACGAAGTTTCGGTCGTCATTCGCTTCACGCAGGATCGCGGCTAGGAACGGCCTGAAGCGCACGTCGGAAGCCTTCCTGTCGTGGACGGCCAACGCAGCCATGAGCGCGAAACCGGCTCGCTTCTGGAACTCCGGCGCGCGCGCCGACCACTCGAGGGCTTTCTCGTATGCATGGGGCGTCCGGTCGAAGAGATTGGCGCAGGCCCCGTCGACGACGTCCCACGAGTCGAAGTCGCGCACCCATTGCTCCATCTGCTTCTTGGTGACCCTTGCGGGGTCGTCGACCAAAGTCGCGAGGATCCGTGCTTCGTGGACGCCGGAGTTCCAGAGCTCGATCGCGAGCACATGGTCGCCGCGATGCCCGCGCGCGAGGCGGCGCAGATCCGAAACCCGAACGCCCAGGCGGTTCGTACCGGTGACACCGAACCGGGCTTGGCCGGTGACGCCGGCGGGGTCGGCAAGGTCGTTCAATTCGGACAGCAGCTCTTCGTGTCGCGACACCGGGACCTACAGTAGCCTCACGTCGGCATGAACTCTGAGCTTCGCGGCTGGATCGAGCGCCACTTCGCGGCGCCTCGCGGCGGCCGCTCGAAAGTGATGGCGCTCGCAGACGCGATCGCCGACAACGTGCGGCCGGGCGACGCGGTGCATCTTGGCGTCACGCACTCGCGGGGGAGCGCGGCCTTCTGGGAACTCATCCGACGATTCCGGGGCACCGACCCAGGCCTGACGTTCCTCGCCGTTCAGATGACGAGCCCCGAAGCGCCACTCGTGCATGCGGGTCTCGCGACCAAGATCGTGACGTCGTGGTCGGGCGACTCGTACTTCTCGCCCGGGCCGAACGGTGTGTATCAGCGCGCATGGATGTCCGGTGGGATCGAGTTCGAGCACTGGTCGATCCTGACCTTCGTCCAGCGACTTGCAGCCGGCGCGCGCGGCCACCCGTGGGCGATCACATCGTCGATCGCCGGCTCGTCGATGGAGAAGGACAACAACGTTCAAGTGATGGAAGACGGGACGGTCATGATCCCGGCGCTCACCCCCGACGTCTCCATCTTCCACGCGCCGGCGGCCGACGAACAGGGGAACGTGCTCTTCTCGCCTCCGTTGATGGAGAACGTGTGGGGTGCGTTGGGCGCGCGGCGCGGGTGCATCGTCACGGTGGACAAGATCGTGGACCAGTCGTACGTGCGCGCGCATTCACACATGACGCGGATCCCCGCATCGGCCGTGCGCGGGGTCGTCGAGGCGCCGCTCGGCGCTCATCCGGGTGGATTATTCCCCGCCGGGCTCGATGGGATCATGGCGTACGGCGAGGACTACGAGTTCTGGGCCGACATCAAGAAGGCGTCGCGCGAAACCGGTGCGATGGACGCGTGGATCCGGAAATGGGTGTTCGACACCGGGACGCACGAGGCCTACCTCAAGAAGCTGGGTGCCGAACGCGTCAACCGGTTGCGACGTCGTTCGGACCCAGACGGTTATCGCGCAGAGCTGGAAGAGTCACTCGTAACGACGGGGATCGACGGACCGGCGAACGCCATCGAGTGGGCGATCGTCGCCGCCGCGCGCGAGCTGCGTGGGCGCGTCCGGGCCAATGGTTACACAGCGATGCTGGCCGGCGCGGGCATGGCGAACCTTGCGGCATGGCTCGCTGCCTACGGCCTCGCGGAAGAGCAGATACCGGTCGAGCTCATCGCGGAGATGGGCCTCGTGGGTTACTGGCCGCGCCCGGGAGAGCCGATCCTCTTCAATCAACGGAACTTCCCGACGTGCACGATGCTCTCCGACATAGACACGACGCTTTCGGTTCTCATGGGTGGCGCGCGCGCGCGATCGATCGGCGCTCTGGGCGCTGCCCAAGTCGACAAGTTCGGCAACATCAACTCCACGCAGGTCCCCGGCGAGACCTTGCTGATGGGGTCGGGCGGCGCAAATGATGTCGTCACGTGTGCAACGGAGTCCGTCGTCGTTGCCGCGCAGTCCAAAGGCCGATTCGTCGAGCAAGTTCCCTACATCACCGGTCCGGGTGATCGCGTTGGTGCGGTTGTCTCGACGATGGGTGTGTATCGCAAGAAGGACGGCGAGCTCATCCTGACCGGCGTCTTCGGCGACGATCCCATCCGTCAGGCCAAAGAATGCGTCGCGCGGTGCGGATGGAAGCTGCAGGTTGCGCGCCAGCTCGAAGTGATCGAACCGCCCTCTCGCGAGGAGATACGGATGCTTCGGGTGATGGATCCGAAAGCCTGGTTCCGCGGTTAACGCGCTTCAATCCCGCGGCGCAGGACGTACTTCTGAACTTTCCCGCTCAACGTGCGTGGGAACGCGTCGACGAGCTCCAGCCGTTCGGGCGTTTTCTGCTTCGCGACGCCGCGCGCTTTGAAGTGCTCGAGCACCTCGTCGAGCGTCAGCGTCTGGCCGTCGCGCGTGATGACGAACGCGCACACGCGCTCGCCGTATCGTTCGTCGGACACCGGTGTGACTGCGGACTCTTGCACCTTCGGGTGCTCGGCAAGGATCTCTTCGACTTCGCGCGCGCTGATGTTCTCACCACCGCGGATGATGATGTCCTTCTTGCGATCGGTTATCGCGAGGTAACCGTCTGAGTCGAACCGCCCGATGTCGCCGGTCCGGAACCAGCCGTCTTCCGTGAACGCTTCTGCATCCATCGCTGGATCCATGTAGCCGAGGAACTGGTCTGGCCCGCGGCTGATCACTTCGCCTTCATCTCCCGGCGCCACGTCGTTCCCGTCGTCGTCGATCAACCTGACCTCCACATCCAGCATCGGCCGGCCGTCAGTGTGCGCGCGCTTCTCGAGCGGGTCGTCGATCGTCCCCATCGTGATGGAGGGGTGTTCGGTGCAGCCGTACGCGCGCATCGACCACCACCCGACGCCGGCGGCCTGCTCGACCAAGGTCGGCGGAACGCCCGCGCCTCCGAGACCGAACGACTCGAGGGACGAGGTGTCGTAGTTCGCGAAGTCGGGGGAATTTAGCAGCGTCGAGAGGAAGAACGTTGCGCCGCCGGTGTTCGTCACTTTGTACTCCTGGATCAGTTGCAAGGCCCACGTCGGATCCCAGCCGTCCATCAGCACGAGCGTGCGGTACCCGAGCAGGAACGGCGCGATCAACGCGGAGTAGATCCCTGCGATGTGACCGATCGGATTGGGGCAGAGGAACACGTCCTCGTCGTCGCCACCCGATGCGGCGACGATCGCGCGCAACTCGGCGAGCAGCGTGTTGTGCGAGTGGACGACCCCTTTTGGGTCGGAGGTGGTGCCGCTGGTGTACGCCAGGATGTGCGGCTCGTCGGGCGAGATGTCGGGGCGTGGGAAGTCGGGCGTCGCGCGCGCGGCCACGTCGTCGAAGGAAAGGCAGTCGTCGGGAACCTTCTCGCCGACGACGATCACGTGCTCGAGGTCGGGGAGACGAGGGCGGATCTCTTGCACCATCGCGAGGTAGTCAACGCCGCGCCAGTTGTCCGGGATCATGAAGAACTTCGCGCGCGACTGGCGGAGGATGAACTCGACTTCCTTCGCTTGGTAGATGTGGATGATCGGTGTGACGACGACGCCGAGCGCTGCGGCGGCGTGATACGTCAGGCACGCCTCCATCCAGTTCGGCATCTCCATGGCAAGCACGTCGCCCTTGCGCAGGCCGAGTGCGTGCAGCGCCCCGGCGAGACGAAGGCCGCGGTCGTGCATCTCTTTGAAGGTGAGCTCGGCAGGCCGGTCGGGTGAGGCGACGACGAAGCGGCGGTCCGGATACTTCTGCGTACAGCCTTCTTCGAGCACCTCGTTGAATGTGCGCGCGCCCCACAAGCCGCGCGCGCGGTACTCGTCGTGCAAGCGCGCGCGGACTTCTTGCCGTGGGAAAACCTGATCGACCATCGCGCGGATTCTACGGAGGCCGACCTGCGGCGGTGAAAACTAGGGTGCGACCGCGTCTACCTCGGCGACGAGCGACAGGGCCCCGAGCGACCCAAAGATCGAGCGCGCCTTCTCGAGATGCTCTCGCGCCTCGGCGGCCCGACCCAATGCCGCGAGGCACCGGCCGGCACCGAAGAGCGAGTGCCCCTGCTCGAATGGCATCGAGAACGCCTCCCAGGCTGCTGCGGCTTCGAGATGCAGTGGCAGGGCCTCTGCCGGGCTCCCAGTCGCTTCGGTGAGGAGCGCGCGCGCGGCGGCCACCGCGAGCCGATCTCGCGTCAGACCCGGCTTTACCCGATCAAGGATGGCCCCGAGGGTCTCCAGCTCGTTACCGGCGACGAAGATCCGAGCCGCGTCGGCCAGCTGCCAGCACACGTACACGGGGACGTCTCCGGATATCTCTATGAACTCGTTGGCAAACTGGACCGCGCGCGACGTGTTCTTGGCAGCAAGCTCCCATAGAGCGGCGGTGATCAAAGCGGGGGCGAGCAGTTGCGCATCCCCGATGCGGCGAACCGTCGGCATGAGATCCTGGGTGATCTGACCTGAGGCGGCAGCGTTCCCTCGCAAAAGAAGCACGCGCGCTTTGAATGCGGGCGCGACTGCGCCTGTTGCCCCAGTTCCTCCTGTCTCGACCCACGCTGACACCACGTCGACAGCGCTTACGACCTCATCCCAGTCGCCCGTGTCGTAATACATCCAGGCCGTCTCTGCAGTGCCCCACATCATCGAGCTGATCGCTCCACGCTTCGCGCAGTATTCGATCCCTTCGTGATGGACCTTCAGGCCCTCACGCGGACCTTCGTTTATCCAAACCGCGTCTCCGAGGTTGATGTACGCAGAGCCGGCCGAGTCCGTCTCTCCCCGCTCGAGCACACCCTTGAGACCTCGCCGCATGTCTTCGATGCCTCCGGCGTCACCGAGGTCGCAACGAGCAGCTCCGCGGAAGCCGAATGCCCGGTCAAGTTGTGAGTCGAGCCCGAGGTCCGATGCGAGGTCGATCGCACGCTGTGCGAAATCTTTCGCCCGCTGGGACTTTCCCGAAACGAGGGCAGTGCCTGCTTCGAAAACGTATGCCTGAGCAAGATGCCTGCCCGGCGGCTGTCCCTCCAGCAAGCGGAACCCCTCGTCGGCGGCGGCGGCGGATTCGGCCGCCTCACCTTCCAGATGCAGCGTTGTCGCGAGCCGGACTAGGACGGCGCCGAGGCCCAGATCGTCGCCCCGCGCGCGGAACCGGTCGACCTCTTTCCGCAGGATTGGGAGCGCCGCGCCCATCCCTTTCGATTGCGATAGGCAGAACGAGACTTTCTCTACCAGATCGACTCGTTTCGGATCGCCGTCCGCGGCGAGTTCAAGAGCACGCATGTAGTAGCGGGCGGCGCTTCCGATATCCAGAACGCGCGCGCGGTCACCAGCGAGCTCGAAGAAGTGGCGTGCGCGCTCTTCGAGAGCGGCTACTTCATCGTCCATGCCCGATGCTCGCGCGAGGTCGAGGGCCTGCTCGTAGTGATATGCGAGCAGCTCTGCTTGATCGGCGACGCGGTCGCCAGCTGTCTTCTCGATCCACTCGGCAGCGGCCCGGTGTTTCTGCGCGCGCGCGCTGCGCGGGATCTGGCCGTACGCGACATCGCGAAGGAGGACGTGCCAGAACGCGTACTCCGCCTGATCCTTGACTGACGAGATGCGCGCCGGGCGAACGATCTCTCGGCGCCCGAGCTCGTGAAGGCCTTCGCGCGCAGCTTCGTCATCGATCCCGCCCATGGTTCCAACGGCGCCGGACCAGAACACTTTCCCGACGACTGCTGCGTCCTGCAGGAGTGCTTTGCGGCTCGGCGGCACGGTGTCGAGCCGAGCTGCGATCAGTGCTTGCACCGTATCTGGCACACTCACTTCGAGGTCGTCGGTCACCTGGACCTTGCCGCCGTCGCCAGAAACGACGCCGCGATCGAACAACATGCGGCAGAACTCCTCGGCATACAAAGGATTCCCGCCGGAACGCTCGATGACCAAGGTTTGGAGTTTCTCGGGGAGCTCGGTGTCCTTTAGCAACCCAGCGATCAACGCGGACGTCTCTTCTTTCGTGAGCGGGGATAGGTTCAGCGCAGACGAGTTGCGCTTGCCGCCGCCCCAGCCGGGGTGTCCTTCGTAGAGCTCCGGGCGCGCGGTGCAGATGACGAGAAGCGGCACGCCGCTTGCCCAGTCGATCAAGTGCTCGATGAAGTCGAGCATCGCCGCGTCGGCCCAGTGCAGGTCCTCGAAGATGAGGATGGTCGTTCGGTGCGCCGCGAGCGCTTCGAGGAACCGACGCCACGCCGTGAACGCTTCAGTGCGCTCCACCGTGCTGTCAACCTCGATCGCGGCTCCAACGAGCGGTGCCAGTCGCGCGCGGACCCATTCGCGTTCGGTGCTGTCTTCGAGAAGCGTTTGCAGCGTTGCATCGAGCTTGTCGCCTGCTACGAGCGGTGTGTCCGACTCCAAGATCCCGGCTTGCGCCTTCACGATCTCTCCGAGGGCCCAGAATGTGATCCCCTCGCCGTAGGGCAAGCATCGGCCCTGGCGCCACTGCACGATCTCAGACAGAGCGTCGACGAAGTCGCTGAACTCGCTCAGCAGCCGGGTCTTGCCGACGCCCGGTTCTCCGGTAACGGTCACGAGCTGAAGCGACTGCTCCCGAGTCGTGCGCCAGTACAGGTTCTCCATCATGGTTAGCTCGTACTGTCGGCCGACGAAGACCGAATCGCCGCGGCGCTCTACTTCGACGCCGTATCGGCTTCGCGGGGACTTCGCCCACCAAAGACGGAGCGGCTCGGCCTTTCCCTTCACCGCAACTGAAGGCAGCTCCTCATAGTCGAAGAGATCTTTCGTGAGGCGGTGCGTCGCTTCGCCGACGGCGACGCCCCCGACGGGTGCGACGCCCTGCAACCGCGACGCAGTGTTGACGACGTCGCCGGTCACCATCCCCTCGCCGAGCTCCGGGCGCGCTCCGAGGGTGACGACCACCTCACCCGTGTTGACCGCGGCGCGCGCGCTCAAGCCGAGGTCCGGGTCCGCCTCATTCAGCTCCTCGATCGCCTCCTGGATGCGGAGCGCGGTCCGGACGGCCCGCTCGGCGTCGTCTTCGTGCGCGATCGGGGCGCCGAACAAGCCGACGACCGCGTCGCCGATGAACTTCTCGACGATGCCGCCCCGCGCCTCGATCAGCTCTTTCAGCCGCTGGTGGTAGGGGCGGAGGCGCGCGCGCACGTCTTCGGGGTCGGCCGCTTCCGACGCGGCCGTGAAGCCGACGAGGTCGGCGAAGAGCACCGAAACGACCTTGCGCTCCTCGCCCTTACTTGCTGTTGGCGCAGCAAGGGGGCTGCCGCAGTTCAGGCAGAAGCGAGCATTGGCGGGGTTGTCCTGCGAGCAGTTCGAGCAGACGGGCATCCGGGCGAGTCTAACGCGCGCGCGGAGGCCCCGGAACCACCTGTCAGGAATGTCGGTTGCTTGGACTGGCACGCGCGCTGCGTGCGAAGGTGTACACACGTTTCTAATCCTGGAGGTTCCGATGCACGGCGGAGCGTTCACAGCGGCTTGGCTCAAAGAACAGGGCGTCACCCATGTCTTCGCATTGAGCGGCGAGCATGTACTGCCGCTTCTCGACGGCTTGGCCGACTCGGGGATCGACGTGATCGCGTGCCGTCACGAGCAAGCTGCCGTCCTCGCAGCCGAGGCATACGCGCGCGTTACCGGGAAGCCCGGCGTCGCATGCGTGACCGCAGGACCCGGCGTGACGAACGCCGTCACCGGTCTGGCCGTCGCCAACACCTCGGGGTCGCCGGTGATGCTGCTCGCAGGGAAGACGTCGACGGCGAAAAGGCACACCGGAACGTTCCAGGACATGGACGGCGTCGCCGTCGTCCGCGGCGTGACGAAGTTCGCCGACACCGCGTACCTCACCGACCGCCTCGGCGATTACCTCGAGATGGCGTGGCGCCGGATGGTCGGGGGCCGGCCGGGTGCGGTCGCGCTCGAGCTGCCGCACGACGTGCTCAAGGGAGAGACGACGGTCGAGCCTCGGAAGGTCGTCCTTCCCGAGCCGCCCGGTGCATCGCCCGCTGCACTCGCTTCAACGCTGCAGCTTCTTTCTGAGTCCGAGCGGCCGATCATCGTCGCCGGCGGCGGCGCGTTCTGGTCCGGCGCGGGCGATGCGTTGCGCGCGTTCGCCGAGCGCGCGCGCATCCCGGTCACCGCGGTGAACGCCGCGCGGGGCTTGATCGGCGACGACGAAGACGTGTCGCTGGGACCCCTGTCCGAAGGTGGGTTCCAGATCATGCAAGCGGACGTTGTGGTCCTCGTCGGGACGAAGCTGGATGCGTCGGTGACGATGGGCGGGCCGCCGTTGTTCGCGGGGACCGAGAAGCTGATCCAGATCGACATCGAGCCGGCCTCGATCGGCCTCAACCGCATGCCGGACGTCGGCCTGATCGGCGATGCGCGCGTTGTGCTCGAGCAGCTTGCCGAGGCCTGGGATGGCAAGCCCAAGGACGCGTGGCTGGCGCAGGCGAAGGAAGGCGGTGGGCAGATGCGCGCGGCGTGGGAGTCGCAAACGGCGCCGCTGGAAGGTTCGCCCGTCCCGCCGGGCCGCATGATCCACGAGGTGATGACGCAAGCAGGACGAGACGCGATCTTGATCTCCGACGGCGGCGATATCCACACGTGGGCGATCACACGCTTCCCCGCGTACCGCCCGGGGTCGTTGCTCGCGACGCACGACGCGCTTGGGACGATCGGCGTCGGCGTGCCGTATGCGCTCGGTGCGAAAGCCGCAGCGCCCGACCGCGACGTTGTGCTCTGCATCGGGGACGGCTCGTTCGGGTTCGGCGCGATGGAGCTCGAGACGGCGTCTCGCTACGGGTTGCCGTTCACGGCCGTGGTCGCTACGAACGGCGCATGGGGAAACATCCGCCACGAGCAAGGGAAGCAATTCGAGAAGCAGACGGGTGCAACGGCCCTTTCGGTCGCGTCGTACGAGAAGATCGCCGAAGCGTTCGGTGGCTACGGCGAGCGAGTTGAAGATACGAAGGACCTCGGCCCCGCCATACGGCGCGCGATCGATTCGGGGAAGCCTGCGGTCGTCAACGTCATCACACAGCCCGGTGTCGTCAGTCCCGTCACCGAGATGGTCGGCGGGATGATGTCGATGCTCTAGTGGCCGGCTGGGACGCGATCGTCGCCGGCGCCGGCTCGGCCGGCGTGATCGTGGCGACGCGGCTGGCGGAACGAGGCGCGCACGTCCTGCTGCTCGAAGCGGGTCCTGATTTCCCGGCGGACGTGCCCGCACTTCTCTCGAGCGACGTGCGAGTCCCCGTATACGAGTACGACTGGGGCTTTCGTAGCGAAGGCGATCGAGACATCGAGCTGCCACGCGGCAAGTGCGTCGGCGGTTCGTCGGCGACGAACGCCGCGGCAGCGGTTCGGCCACAGCCGGCGGACCTCGACGGCTGGGGCATCCCCGAGTGGTCGTGGGACGCGTGCCTGCCCGCGCTGTGCCGGTTCGAGACCGACAAGGAGTTCGGCGACAAGCCGTACCACGGCAGCGACGGACCGATCCACGTCGAGCGCATCGATACCGGCGACTGCAAGCCTGTCACGCGCGCGGTCTACGAGTCCCTGCTCGCGCTGTTCGGCGATGAGCCCGACCAGAACGCGCCGGGCGCGACAGGCACCGGCGCGCAGGCAAGCAACACGCGCGACGGCGTTCGCCAGTCGACGCTGATCACCTACATGCCGCTCGCGCGCGCATTGCCGAACTTCGAGCTGCGCGCAGATGTCCTCGTCGACCGCGTTGTCATCGAGAACGGCCGGGCGGCCGGTGTTTGCCTCGTGAGTGGGGAAGTCCTCGTGGCCGATCTCGTGATCCTCTCGGCCGGGTCACTTGCAACGCCGACGATCTTGATGCGTTCTGGGATCGGCCCCGCATCGCATCTGCGAGAGCACGAGATCGACCTGCTGTCCGACCTGCCGGTGGGGGACAACCTGCACGACCACCCGGCGATCGGGCTGCTCGCGACGGCACGCGACCCCGATGAGATCGACCAACGGCTGATCGCGCGGGTGATGGCTCGGCATTCGTTCGCTGGGAAGTCGGGCGAGGAGGACGTTCATATCTTCGGCTCGTTCACCGGCGAAGGAACGCGCTCACCCGTTCCGCCGAACGGGTTCGTCGTCGCAGGGATGGTGATGAAGCCGCGGTCTCGTGGATCGGTACGCCTCCGTTCGTCCGATCCTGAGGCCGCGCCGCGCGTCGTCCTCAACTACCTCGACGATCCGTACGATCTGGATACGTTCGTGCAGATGATGATGGCGATAGAAGACGTCTTCGAGCAGCCGGCGATGAAGTTGGTTCTCGATCAGCTGCTGTGGCGGCCCTCAGGAGAGGCGCGCGCGGAGCTGGAGCGTGTTGCGCGCGCCGGTGCACTCACCGACCACCACGAAGCCGGATCGGTTCCGATGGGACCGGTGCTCGATCCGCACTTGCGCGTGCACGGTATTGACGGGCTTCGGGTGTGCGACGCGAGCATCTTCCCGGACCCGCCTCGCTGTAACACGAATTTCCCAACAATGATGGCGGCCGAAAGGTTCATCGAGCTCCTCGACGCCGAGCGGTAGTCTCACCGCACCGTGCACGAAGGGGCGCTCCCACCACCAGCATCGCTCCGCGGGATCCTCAGCGATCCAGCGCTGCGCGTGATCATGCTCGTTGTCTTCGTGATCATGCTCGGCTTCGGCATCGTCGCACCGGTCCTGCCTCTCTTCGCCCGTTCGTTCGGCGTTAGCTACGGGGCGGCCGGCCTTCTGATCTCGGCGTTCGCGTTCACGCGCCTCGCGTTCGATCTGTTCGCCGGTCCCTTGGTGGATCGGTGGGGTGAGCAGCGCGCGTCGATCGCCGCGTTGTTGTTCGTCGCGCTCTCTTCGCTCTTGACCGCACTGGCCCCGAACTTCCCGTCGGCCGTGGTCTTTCGAGCAGCCGGTGGCGCCGGCTCGGCGCTGCTGTTCGCCGCGCTCTACAGCTACTTATTGAAGATCGTTCCCGCCGAGCGCATGGCCCGCGCCGCCGGATTGTTCTACGGCGCGTTCAACATCGGGATCATCGCCGGCGGGCCGCTCGGAGGCTTTATCGCCGGCCGTTTCGGGTTGCGCGCGCCGCTCTACTTCTACGCGGGCGTACTCGTTCTGTCGGCGCTGCTGTACCGGGTCGTCGTCCCAGACCCGAAGCGCGCGCCAACCGCGAAGATGGACGAGCGGTCCGGCCCTCGGCGCTTCATGAGCGTCCTCCAGGATCGCGAGTTGAGACGGGTGGCATTCCTGAACTTCGCATACCTCTGGATGATCGTCGCGGTGTACGACACGTTGATGCCGCTTTTCGCACGCGACCATATGCATATGACCCCGACGATGATCGGTGGCGT
>Ga0207684_10001416_pt1 | contig 25972 bp, 34 predicted proteins | sample KBSK5501metaG_FD_184342 | JGI IMG/M metagenome (GOLD analysis project Ga0207684, IMG submission 184342) | Corn, switchgrass and miscanthus rhizosphere microbial communities from Kellogg Biological Station, Michigan, USA - KBS K5-50-1 metaG... | ecosystem: Host-associated > Plants > Roots >...
CCGCCGAGATCATGCCGCTCGCGCACGAGATGTTCGACCTCGTCATCATCGACGAGGCGTCACAGTGCGACGTGGCGAGCGCGCTGCCGCTGCTCTACCGCGCCAAGCGCGCCATCGTCTGCGGCGACCCCAAGCAGCTGCGCCACCTCTCGTGGCTGCGCGAGGATCGCCAGGCGGCGCTCGCCTCGCAGCACGGCCTCTCCGCCAGTCAGCGCTCGCAGTGGAACTACCGCACGCACAGCCTGCTCGACGTGGTGAACGGCGCGCTGCCCTCGCAGGACGACGTGGTGCTGCTCGACGAGCACTACCGCAGCCTGCCGCAGATCATCGAGTTCAGCAACCGCCGCTTCTACGGCGGCGCCTTCCGCGTGATGACGCGCCGGCCAGACACCATCGGCGCGCGCAGCGTCGAGCTCCGCAAGGTCAACGGCACGCGCAACAAGCACGGCTACAACGTCGAGGAGGCCGACGCGATCCTCAAGGAGATCGAGAAGATCGCCAAGGCGCAGGCCAAGAAGCCCGCCAACGAGCGGCTAAGCATAGGCGTGCTCTCGCCCTACCGCGACCAGGTGAACTACCTGAACCGCACGCTGGCCGCCAAGCTCAAGTCGAAGACGCTGCAGGACCACGACATCATCTGTGGGACGGCGCACACCTTCCAAGGGGACGAGCGCGACGTGATGCTCATCAGCTTCTGCGCCGACCCGTCCTCGCACCGCAGCACGGTGACGTTCCTCAACAACGACAACCTCTTCAACGTCGCGGTCACGCGCGCGCGTCGCCGCCAGGTGATCTTCACCGGGCTGGACCCGCGTAACCTGCCCGCCGACCATCTCCTGCGTGGGTATCTGACCTATGCCGCCGACTGTCTGGAGCCGGACGATCCCGCGCCCGACCCCGACGCCGGCACGACCTATCAGCGCGCGCTCGCCCACGCCTTGCGCGGCCACGGCGGCTACACGACCTGGCTGGACTATCCCGTCGCTGGCCTGGCCATAGATGTGGTGGCGCAGTACGGCGCGCAGGCGCTGGCCATCGCGGCGGACGGCGACCCGGAGGTGTCCACGACACCCGGCGATGGCTCGTTGGAGCGTGTCGGCGCGCAGGCGATCCTGGAGCGCGCGGGCTGGCGTGTCTACCGGCTGCCGTACCGTCGCTGGCAGCGCGAGCGCGAGCAGGCTCTCGCCGAAATTGACGCGCTGCTGGGCGGCGGCGGCGAGGACAACGAAGAGGAGTAGGCGGCTGAGAGATACGTAAGCCTACGCCACTGGCTCATGCCGTACGGTTGAGTAGCGGAGCAGATCAACCATACGCTGAGCCACATCGAGACTTGCCCCGAAATCCACCATTGTAGTTCGCATGAGATGGCGAGCCTCTACCTCAATGTGGGTGACTGCTCCTAGCTCCCGCAAAGTCACGGTGATGCGCATTCCCCAGGATCTCCAACTGACTGAGGTGACCGCCTGGATAGTTCCCGATTCTCGGTCTTCATGGCGAATGTGCGCTCGTATGTCGGTTACGAGAAGATTTAAGCACAGGCGAAATGCCTCATTATAGGGCATCGGTAAGTCAATTTGACGGGTCTGTCGTGCTCGGAGCAAATCGCGCGAGATGCCGTAAGGCGCTACTGCAAGCAGATGAACAGTTCCGAGTGTCAATGCCATCAGTGCCCCGAAGGCTACTCCTGCCACCAACGCCATCAAGAGGCCAAATGACAGACTGGACCAAGACGGAACTAAGATAAGAATGACAGGCACCATGAAGAGCGCCATACCCAAGCCAAAACCGGTTCCAGCCATAACAAACAATCGAATATACAAAGCCGCGGCTGGCCAGAGTCGCCTTGTGTTCGAAAGTGCAGGCCCTTCTTCCATTGGATGATCACCTTCACAGCTAGCCATCATTTGTTCATGGCTCGTCGGCTTTGGCGTGATAACTTTCTGGCAGTAGCACAAGCTTACCGGTAGGCTACGGAGGTCATTATAGTGGCATACGGCAGCCGCACAGCTTCTTTGGTGAGAAATCGCGAGGTATCTCAGCCGCTTCTGTGTCCAACGTTGGGAATATCATCCGCATGCTGTGAAGCGGCGGCGTACCGTCTGCTATGATGTGTCAGAGATTCAGTCCCCTACCTAGATGGATGTGCTTTGATGGCAGACGAAGAGATCAACTTCCCCGTTCCCACAGTCGGTGAGGTCGCGCCTGACTTCACCCTCCCCTCCACCGACGGCTCGCCGGTCACGCTCTCGGCGCTGCGCGGCAAGCCGGTCATCCTCTACTTTTATCCCAAGGACGACACCCCCGGCTGCACCGTCGAGGCGTGCAACTTCCGCGACGCGTGGCACGAGATCCAGCGTGAGGGCGCGACTGTGCTGGGCATCAGCCGCGACTCGGTGGAGTCGCACCAAAAGTTCGCCGAGAAGTTCGGCTTGCTCTTCCCGCTGCTGGCCGACGAGGACGGCACAGTGGTCCGCCGCTACGGGCAGTGGGTCGAGAAGCACATGATGGGGAACACGTACATGGGCGTCGCGCGCTCGACCTTCTACATCCGCCCTGACGGGACCATCGGCCATGTCTGGGAGAAGGTCAAGCCGGACGGACACGCCGAGGAGACCCTCGCCGTCATCCGCGCCGACGCCGCGCCAACCGCCTGAATCATCCGCCAGCGCGGAGTCGCTCGGTTTGCAAGACGATATAATAATAGCCATGCTCTCCCTGGCTGAACCTTCAACTTGACCCTTTCTGCGCCTGCTGGTATCATTCCCTGACTTCCTACACAGGAATCAGAGATGAACCACCAGCGGCTGAAGGAGAAGGCGGGTACAGCATGGCGATCTTGCTGTTCGTGAGCAGGTGGCGCGATACACACTGCGTAGACCGTGAATTCAAGCGGACTTGACCGGTACGGCAGTGGCGCTAAAATAGCATTTGTCCACGATTTTGTCCACAGTTGGCGGAAAATGCACCCGCAATAACAAGCAGCCAGAATCGTTCATATAGCCAATAGTTGGCGGCTTGCCTTCGGCTGTGTGGCGCGAGATGGTGGTGGCCGCGCCGACCGTTCCGACACGCACGCCGACATGCCGCTGTGGATGGGCTTGCGCTGCTTTGGTATGCTGGCCTGGAATTGCCTCTCTACGTGAAAGGCGCGACCACATGGATCCCACCCCACCCGCTGAGCCGACTCAGCCTGCCCAACTACCCGCCATATCAGCCCCTGCCCAGAAGATCGAACGCTTCAATCATTGTGCTGTCCATTGTCCTTGCGGTGGTGCTCTGCGCTGCGTGCACAGGGGGAACCTTTCTGGCTTTGGCCAGTGGCGCCATTCCATCTCCACTGGGTAGCTGGACCACGGTTGCCATCTACGATAACTCGAACGTGACAGAGGTAGCCGCCAGCACCGTCGGCACTCCGGTGTTCTCGGTCTCCAATAATTGGCGCTTTCAATGGAGTTGCCTGTCGAATGACCCAAACCATATACTCGAGTCCTTCTCCGTAGACGTATTGGATGAAAACGGCCATAGTGTTCATCACGGAGCCGTAGATCGCAACTGCACTTCTGAAACCAACTGGCTCTCAGGCACGGTCTACGAGGGGCAAGGGGGGCGATTCTCTTTTTTGATTGATATACATACGATGTATACGAAGTTCAAGATTACCGTACAGTCCCGCTAGTAGGCTGGAGTGATATGACGTGACGACGCCACAAGCGCGCAAAGCGAACGCCCGCCATGCGGGAACATGACGGACACTTTGACCGCTGACGCGCATCACCACACCCGCGGCTGATGGCAGTATGGACAAAAGACGACCGGCCCGCATGCGCCCGATGTACTCGCCAGACCGTTCCCGCACTCTTTAGCAAGCTTCATATAGCTTACCCTCAGGGGCGTGAGTGGGTAGCCTGAAGGCGAGCGGCGGTGGCCGCGCGGGCCGTGATTATGTTCGCAGCGGGAAGCGAGTAAGATAGCCGAAACATTGCTACTCCGGAAGAAAGGCGCGAAGGGTGTCCACACAGATTACGCGCACGTTGCATAGACCTGGACTCCGCGTCGGTTTGTGCTCCATCGTTGCCTTGACCGTCGCCTTGGCGCTGGCGGCATGCGACTCCAGCGCCCCTCGCGTCACTCATGCGCCGACAGCGACGCTGACGGTGACGCCTCGTCCCACTGTCCTGCCTGCTTCCACCGCGGGCTGGGCGATCTATACCGACCAGCGCTTCCACTTCCAGGCGCCGATCCCGCCGGGCTGGAAGGTCAAAGCTTACACTACAATCCAGTGCCCACAGGGCGGCGATGGAAACTATGTCGTCGGCTTCTACCCCCCAGATGTCGGCGTGCCGCCAGATAATCCCTTCAGGGTCCGTGAACACATGCACATCTACCTCCCGCTGTGTCCGACGGGTGAGGAAGGCACCCCCAACCCCAATCAACCCCCTCCTGAGCCTGGCGGCATTCTGATCGGGGCCACTCGCGCCCCCTACTACGCGCCGGATGGCGGCGGATGGATTCAGCGCTACACCGTGGCGTCTTTCGGTGGGCAGGCGTATATCTTCGACTTCGACGCCATGCCGCAGGACAAGGGGTTGCGTGACGTGCCGCTGTTCCACGGGATGCTCGCTGGCTTTAAGTATCTCGGTTAGATGGGTCGACAGCGCCCGTGCAGAGTGTGATGGGTAGCGTGTTTAAGATGACGCGCGCGCCCACCGCACCATGACACGCGCTTGCATCACAGTGGCCGTCCTTGCCTTCGGTTAGACCCTAGAAGGCCCCTCGCCGGTCACGCCGGTATGATTTCACGTCCATGCCCACAAAAGACGGACGCCCGGCCATGGCGGGAGTTACCATGCCGAGCGCCCTAGAGGTCTGTATAAACGCGCTACAGTGCGGGATTGTGCCCGGACTGTCCGGACATGGCGTCAAACACGCCCGCCGCCGCGCCGACCGTTCCTGGCGCGTCTGTTAGAGGACGGTGCCCTCTTCGTGGATCACGTAACGCGTCCCATCGTCGAGGACCATGACCGCGTGCTTGTGGTTGTCGCCGCCCATCCCCTCAGACCAGCCGATGATCTTGCGCCCCTCCCATCGCCGATCTTCTGTCGCCTCTTCCTGGGCTAAACAGTCAACGCGGTTTCAATCTCTTTGGCTTGCAGGAGCTTGTTCAAGTCCTCGGCGAGTTGCGCTAGCGCTTCGGGCGAGAGAATGACAATGCTCTTCCTGTTCAGATCGCGGAGGAGATACATTCGTTTCCCGTCTTGGCCAGGCGGGGTCCCTATCAGTTCGTACCCCATATGAACAAACAGTGTCTCCATCTCCTGCCTCCTCATCTCACAGAGTTGGCCCTCGCTTGGAGTCGTTTCTCTTCGCGTCGCCGTAGCTGCTACAGAGAGTGTACCTCGGAGTGGGCAGACAGACACTTGTGGCTTCCTCTATACTGGGCTTGGCGAGCGAGAGGAGTGAGCGATGAGTGAGCAACAGACAACCAGCGCATGTCCGCATCCAGAGGCGGTGGGCCAGCGGTGGGGTGACCCGATCAGCGAGGGGGTCGAATTACCAGCCGTGCGCATCCACGAGAACGCTGGATCATGTAGCAGAAATGGGGAGCAAGCGCCGTTTGATATCGTGGTGTATCATGTGAAGATAGACCTGCGTGGCACCCCGGCCAGGGATCGCCAGAATTGACGAGTTCGCGCATGAACTGCCTTTCGCTTTCACGCTCCCCTCGTTTGCTTACCGTGTTGGGGGCGCTTCTTGTCATCACGGTTGCCTCTGCTTGCGACGTGGTGTCTGTTCAGCCGCACACGCCTGTGCCTACTGCCACACCGATTCTGCCCACGCCAACTCCGTCACTGGGCAAACTATCGCCTCCACCAACAGATTGCCCAGCCTCACCTCCGCTTGATACGCTCACCACGACCGTTACTGATCCTGGCTTCGGCGGCCCAATGAAAATGATTGGGCGCGCTCCCGTCTGGGCACCGAGGGTGTTCCTGCATGAAGGGCCATATGTGCTCTCTCAGCCGACGAGCGCCGATCCCTGGACGGGGGTGAAGATTATGTGGCAGATCGGGCCGAAGGCGTATCCGAAAGTGACCGTACGCGCGCACGACCTAAAGACCGGCGATCTCGCGTGGTGGTGGCGGGAGGCGGATTCGACATCTGGGCCGAAAATACCGATTCTCGTCATGGACCCGACGGGGGAGGCGCATGGAACGGTCCGCTTCGACTGGGTTGAATACCGGACCAGCCTCGTAGTTGGCCACGCTGGATGCTACAAGGTGGATGTCACCTGGCCTAGCGGTGAGTGGTTCATCATCCTCGCTGTCGGGGGTGATTCATCTCCGTAGTCGGCATCTCACACACGACCTCGCTGCGATACTCACGCAGTAAACAAGGCCATTGTCATCAGCATGACCGCCTTTCACGGACGCGGCTTCTTCTCGGCGGTGTTCCAGCCTGGAGACCTGCAAGCAGCAGTGGCGGCGGTCGAAGCCTAAATTGGCCTGCTCATTGAAATCGTCCTCATCGCTACCTTCACCCAGCGGTTCTTCGCCAGGTAATCGAAGGATGGACGCCTGTCGAGTGTCCCGTTGCTCGCCCGGACGTTCTGGAGAACCGCTGCGCAAGGTGCTCTGCCACAACATCTGTGTGGTGATTCAGAGCATGTATGAGTTGGGGATTGAGGCGGACTTCAGCCAGATGGCATAGCGCACTGCGCTAGCGCCCGTTGGTCGAATACTGCACAATGTAGTCAACCAGCGCGTCTTTGCGTGTTCGACTCGCTGGTCGTGTGCCTGGGTGCTCGCGCTGGATGTTGTCTGCTGCCTCTTTGAGCAAGTCCATCGTGTAGGTTCGCAGCGCCTGCCCTAGCTTATCTTCACCGTACACATAGATCAGCGTCTTGGGATCGGGTGGGGCAAAGGGATCAATACGCCCACCCGTGTGTCGCAAGGCGATGAGGGGTTCAGAAGGAACCTTGCGCCGCGCTCCGTCGCCACCTGTTGGTGTACGCGCCTGTGAGATTTCATCATAGAGACGACGCACTTCTTGGCCAAATCCTGCATTGCGCCGGATTTCTCGTGCTGCCGCCTCAGACAGCGCTGTCCCCAATACAGTTGCATCACTCAAGTCACTTGGAAGACGCAGCGCATCTCGTAGGTCTTGCGTGGCTTTGGCCGCGCGCTCACGGAGTACCTGCGCAGGCGTTTGCTTCAAGGGTTTTGTCACCGCGCTAGACGTTCTCGTTCCCGAACTAGTGGACATGGTTCAACACCTCCTCAATGACCTTGAGATAGGCGGCTGCCGCTGGACTGCGGAGGTCGAAGATCGTCCTCTTCCTGCCTTTGCCGGTCTCAAAGTGCACCTTATCAATGTGACTCTTATCCATGGGAACTTTCTCGCCAAGCACAGCGATTGTTGCCTCAACCTGAGTCAGGAACTGCCGACTCAGCGCATCATTCTTCCACTGTGTAATTACACTACCTAGCAAGTCAATTGGCCTACCAACTAGCGCTTGCATGGTACCAATGGTGTGTCGCAGCTGGTCTGGTCCAAAACTGGCAAACACACCAGCAGCGATTGGCATGATCACATAGTGGGAGGCAGCCAGCGCGGAGCGTGTGAAGAAGCCCATGGATGGACCGGTGTCCAAGATAATCCAATCGAAGGCGCGCGTGTCTAAATTGGGTGGAGGAACAATGTCGGGCGCATGCAGGTCTCGTGCGAAACGTAACTCCGCATCAGGGCCAGCGGCGACTCCTGTGTCGGTCAGGGTGAGATCATTGTCGGACGGGATGAGCCACACGTTCGGGAACTGTGTCTGGCGCACAAGGTCTGCCAGCGGTCGTCTACAGGCAAAATAATCCCCAAGATGAAGCGACGTGACTTTATCCGCTTGCGGGTGGGCTAAGGTGCGTGTGAGATTGGCCTGCGCATCCAGGTCTACCAACAGCACTTGGTGACCTTGCCCCGCAAGACCAAACGCCAAGTTGACCGCTGTTGTGGTCTTGCCCACACCGCCTTTGTTGTTGGCTAACGCCAGCACCTTGGTTTGTGCCGTGGAGCGCCAAATCGGCTTGTCGGCGTCAAAAAAGGCGTCAGGCGTGATAGGCGCGAGCGAATAGGCGGCCAAGGAGGAACCGGCATCGGCGTTTTGCCCTTGAGTTGTGCGAGAGCCTCGCACGTAGGTGATGTAGCGACGGAAGTGGTCTCCGTCAATCGGCCAGATGCGCCGCCCATTCTTCGCTTCCTTCAGAGCGGTATTGAGAAACGAACTTGTCGTGACAAAATAGCCGACCACGCCTTCTAACTCTGGGAGACCACCACGCAGATGAACAACATCATGGCCAGTGATCCGATGTGACTCGACAAAGTGCTTGACCTGCACACCGGCTTTGAGAGGACCACCCATGAATATCTTAAGGTCTAGACCGGGACCATGTTGGTTCCCTGTATACTCAACCGCGAATCCCGCCTGGCGGAAGACATAGGCGACGAAGTGCTCGAATTCGGTGTCGTCCAACTCGGTGAGCATGCGTTCAATAGACGGTTCGCCAAAGATGTCCTGAAACCTCGCCTCGTCAATCTGTACCTGCGCCATCCCAACCCCTCCTGCCCGACTTACTCCTCGCTAGTCCTGGGGGAGAATGGCGCTACTATAACACTGGCAGTGCAATGGGACAAGCGTTATGTCGTCCAATCAGGCTATACGCTGGCTTCTTTGCCCTCGCAGTGCGCATGCTGAGGCTCAAGGCACGTCTGCTTGGCCCACATGAAGACAGCAGCGAAGGATGAGAGACGATGGAAGGCTGGCTGATGGGCACAAGAGCCGCTCGATGGCTACAGCTTACTACACGAGGCAGGGAATAAGACAGTTCTTCTCACCAGTCAGGTTTCGCCGTTGAGGAGCCATAATGCTGCCCACATTGACCGCAGGCACCCGCATGTGCGCAGAGTGCGGCGTGTGAGTTAATCAAGCGAGGAAAGGGGAGCGCAGACATGGGGACACTCATCGAGAAGACCTTCACGCTCACCGCAAGAGTCAGAGTGTGGGTCAATGAGATTGATGAAGAGGCGGTGACGAGCTACCGCGCGAGCGCTGTCCCGCAACGGGTCGGCGAAACCATGCATGAAGTGGATGGAACGACCCACAAAGCGACCGCTCAAGATGTCGCGAAGGCTGATGGTTGGGTAGCGGAGGATGTTGCACTGGCGCGCCGCCTCTTAGCAGCCGTCATAGAAGATGAAGCGCTCGTGGCCCGACTCCTCAAGGATCGGGCAGTTTTTGACTTCTCGCTGATCGATGCGGAGGATCTACTTGGCGGGCACGTCCCGGACGATGAGGAGGTGCTCGCGCCAGTGATTGCGACGTTGCCAGCAGAGGATCAGGCTACCCTCCACGAGGCCCAGGCAGGGGGATACTTCGCTATGAAGCTGAACCTCTACTCGGACGCGTTTGGCGGAGAAGTGGTCAAGGTCTCGATCACCGAAGACTGAGCGCAGTTGATCAACATCGACGACCGCGCCGGCCCGCCGATCTCACGCGCGACTGGCGTATGGCCACCGCCAGCACGACCCAAAGCGCTCGCCCAGCCGGGAGTCATGCGGCTGCAAGCCTTGCAAGAGAGCGCCGGCGCGCGTGAGGGGCGAGCTGCTACGGTTTCTTGAATGTGGGCGTCTTCGGCTTGCCCTGCCACTTGCCCGCCGCTGGTGGGGGGTTGCGGTACATCTCCTCCAGGGAGCGCACATGCCCCAGCGCAGGCGTACGCGGCGAGCGACCTGACCCGATGGCGCTCTTCTTGGGCAGAAAACTCGACTTCTTGCTGGCCATTTCTTTCCTCCTGATGCTGTTGCTGATGCCTAGCGCCTCGCCGCGAGATGATGCGTCCGCTACTGGGTGGTGCGTTCGGGTCTCGCGGCGGCGCTGGCTCCGGCTCCGGTGGCAGCTGCTCGCCAGCCCACATACGCCGCAAGCGCCGCAGGGTGGCCGGGTCGTTGATCATCGCCTGTACCCGCGCAGAATCCGCTTGGCGGCGCTCCCACTCCGCCTCAAGATACTCCTGCTCTACCCGCAGCACAGAGATGCCGCGCTCCTCCGCTTCTTTCTGCATCTGGCGCATCTCGGCGCGCGCGCTTCGCCCCGGTCGCGGCGGTCAATGCCTGAAAACCCGATTGCTGCTGATCATTCATCGTCATGCCTCCTGTCTCTTCCCCAGCAGCCGCTCCAGCGCAGAGAGGCGCCGATTGAACCGGGAATCCAGATCATCGTCGTCATCGTCCATAATTGAGTTCAATGCGATCATGGCGGCGCTGTCGTCTTCGGTCTCATCGGTCTCGGCGCCGCCGCAGAGCGCCGCGAGGTCGTCGCACAGCCCGAACAGATGCCGATAGGCCCACTCGCGCTCTTTGCGCTTGCGGTCTGCGGCGCTCTTGCCCGCATACAGCGGTGTTAGGCGACCCATCGCGGTGCTTCCTCCTGTGGCGCTTCGTGCTTCTCGCTGGGCTCGGATTGACCGAGGATGGAGCGCAGCGCACGCACCTCCTGCTCCAGGTCGTGGACACGCTCGCCGAGTTCGGCGCTCTGAAGTATGCGGACTAGCACCGTGCCCACCTGCGCCATCGCCTCGCCCAGCTTGATCGGCATTTTGCACCAGTACAACTCACTCAGCGCCTTCTCCAGCAGCGTGATGGTCGGCTCCATTCGAGCCGGCAATAGCTTGCTGGCGCGCTCGGCTTTGCGACTGGCGTGGCCCCCCATCACCCGCCAGGCCGGGGCGCGTGGGTCATGGGCGATGCAAAACCCGCTGGAGGTCGCTGGCCCCTGGCAACGCTCGCCGTCTTTTCGTTTCGCTCGGCACCGCACACGATTTCTGTTTGCGTCGCTCATGGCTTCTCTGCCTTCCCCGGCTGTGCGCTCCTGTTTGCCTACCTGCGTGTGCGCGTTGCGAACCGCTTCCCACAGTACCAGCAGGCGCGCCCGCCGCCCAGCGCCGTCGGCACGTTGATCGTGTCGTGGCGCCCGTCTGGGCTTTCTCGGCGCGGCCAGATCGGATCATCTGCCCTATCCACCGACACGGCGGCTACTCGCGTCTTGCGGCGGGCGCGCAGCCGCTCTTCCGCCTGTTCGCGCATCGCGCGCCACACCGCCTGCTGTGCTTCCATGTACTCGGATACTGCCGACATATCCGCCTGCCTTCCCGCCACGTCAGCCCTGATCCTATCGCGTCTCAATGATGTATGCTTGCTTGCTTTCCTTACCTGGAGTATAGCACCGATTGGAACAGATGTCCAATGAGCGCGTCCATACGGCGAGTCAGCGCCGGCGATACCGTGAGAGGAAGTGGCGCGTGCCCGCTGGCCTTCGCAAATTGATGTGCCATCCATAATGGCCAATTGCACTTGTGCCAGGCAACTGAGCGGACTACGATAGCCGCCAGGGGTGCGACCCTATTTCAAAAAGGCGCAGCCAATGTCCATGCGGGTATTTAAGACGCTGCGGGGGCGCATCATCCTCACTGACGAGACGCTGACCTACGAGCACAGCTATGAGCGACCGTGGCGCGTGAGTCATCGTGTCCGTACTGTCGCGCGGACAAATATTACGGAAGTCCACTTCATCAGCCACGTCCACTGGTTTGCGCCTACCTGGGTTGAGATAATTGTGCGTCACACTGGCGGTGTGCTCAACATTAAGCACGTGGCTCCAAGAACAGCGGAAAGGCTCCGCGCCGCGCTGGGGTTCTAAGCGCATCATGACCGCTGTTACTACCACCTTCGACTATAGCGGGCTGCCTGAAAAGGCAGCCATGGAACTTCGCATGAGTGCGGAGCGCGTGCGTACTCACCTAAAGCGAACAATGGAAGACATTGTAGCTATCGGCGAAGAACTATAGGCGGCAAGGAAGATTGCCGGACACGGCCAGTATTATAACTGGCTTGCGGCTGAATTCGATATGAGCCGCCAGACTGCCGACAACTTTGTAAACGTGGCTGAGAAGTTCGGTGGCAAAACGCTAAATTTTAGCGGTATGCCAACCAGCGCGCTTTACTTGCTAGCCACGCCTGCCGCTGATGATGTGCGCGAAGAAGTCACCGCGAAGGTTGAAGCAGGCGAAGTCGCGCCAACGCACGCGGCTATCAAAAGGGCCGTTGAGACGAGTGTGTGTCTTGCGGCTGCTTGTGGCGCTTGAAGAACATCGCCTCGTCACTCCCTACACGCGTGACAGCGACCAGTTCCCATCCAGCCTCACCGGCGCGCTCTAGGTAGTTCAACAAGTCGTTACTCTCAACGCGTGGCATCGCGCCTTGCACAGTCATTACCACACCGCTCGTCGAATCAACACGCGCCCAAGCATACTCCCACTTGTCCATGCTGCTCACTCCTGACCTGCGCTAACCGACCGCCTGACTGCTCGCAGTATACGATGCAGCCAGACGCCGCTAGGACTTGCGTACTCCCGCGCCCCGTCTTGTACAACGCCGCGCCATTTCGCTTTGCATGATGTCAAGTCAATTGCGCAGTCTACTTCCAAATGCTGCGAAACACGTCCGCTGGCCGCAATAGGAGCGCCTTCGCGGTCTCGCTGGTCTCGCCGGGCATATCTTCGATTGCGCGCCGCACCAGCTGGTATGGTCCTGAGCGCGAAATGTAGCCATAGCGCCTGGCTATCTGCTGCCACGTCCCGTTCGTGCGGCGTAAGCGCATCATCTCCACCACTTGCATGTGTGCCTGGATTCGGCGCGGACTGGACAGCGACTCCCCACGCCCACGGCCACGTGGCGGCCACACGGGCCTGTTGCACGGGCAGAGTTCGCCCTCCGCATTGGGCCGCTGATAAGTGGTTCCGCGCTTGTCATGCGGGCAGTGGACGAGCAGCCCATTGCGCGTCCAGTCTTGATAGAAGCTCTCGCCATCCTCATCGACGATGCGCTCTGGGCGATCCTTGTAGCGATCCAAGAGCGGAACCGATGATCGCCGCCGTTTGCGTTTCATAATGCCGCCTGCTTTCGCGCGCGCGGGCGCGTATGTTCACACGCCATACATTCGACAAAAGGGACAAAACCGCATACACCATCACGCGGCTCACGACGCTTCCCCTACCGCCAGCGAGTCAGAGGCCTCGCAAGTCCCAATGGTTCCGACCTGCCCGCCAGGGATCGGCGCGCCGCAGCGAGTGCAGCGACAGACGCCAGCGTGGTCGTCATACCAATCGTCAAGACCGCGCAGACAACGAAGGTTCTGACGACCGTAATGGACGCCCACCACCCACGCATCGGGGGCGATGTGAACGAGTCGCGCGCCCGGCGACAGCGATGTCGGTTCTGATGTTGGTTCTGATGTCGGTTCCGTACCGAAGAGAGACTCGTAACCGACATCAGGCAGCGCGGCGCCAGCGCCATGCGCCCCATTGCGAGACACGTCGCTCTCATACCCTCTATTCAAACCGACATTTCCGACATTGGCCACAGAATCGCTGAATTCATGGGTGTTTGCTGATGTCGGTTCTGATGTCGGTTTGGCAGAATCAGGCGAGAAATCGACATCAGGAACCGACATTGGGGCAGGCGTTTCTGCCGGGTTTGGCGTGTCACTCGCTCCAGTGTCGGTTTTGTCGGTTTCATTTGGGGGATAGAGAGCCTGTGGGAGAAGATGCAGAACATTCTGCTGATGTCCTTCGAGCTTGCGTCTGATCGTCGTGGTCTCATGTTTCTCGTCCACACTGACGAGGATCCCGCGCTCGCGCGTCCGTTTATGCAGGGTGCGCGGCGCGATGCTCAACGACTCGTCATTGACCTGGCCGATCTTCTGCGCGGCGCTGTACGAGGCGTCAGGCTCCAGATACAACGTGGTCTCGTTCTCCAACCAGCCAATCCGCGCGCCCTGCGGTTCCCACTCGTAACGAGTGTTCACGCCTACCCCAACCGTCTTTGATCGCCATCCCCATGATTCCTCGCTATCGCCTGGCTTTTCCCCATCGGGCGTGGCGATGTGCGCCTGCCCGCCAGCGATAGCTGAGGCGAGCAACGCCAAGAAGCGGTTTACGGGGTCGCTGGCCTGCTGATGCTGATGCTGGCGTCTCGCTGTCTCACGTAACGCTTTCCAGGCGCGCTCAGTGAACACAGCGGCCTCCTGCGACGTGATGGCGCCGCACTCCTGCGCGAAGGTGAGGAACGTCCTCATCCCCAGCATGAGGTTCGCCACGATCTCTGGCGTACGCCTATGCAGACTGTCCTGTGTGGCCTCGTCGCGCAGCAGCACGAGATCAGCTTTCATTGTCCGACGCCGCTCGCCATAATCCTTCGCCAGCCAAGACAGGTAGCCCGCCATCGCGGCGGCGTAGACCCCCTCAGTTGCGCTTTTCTGGCAGGCGCCGAGCGCGGCAAAGTTGAGGTCGGTCTGCTCCATCTCGACCACGAACATGCGCGCCTGGAGACTCTGCCCGCGCGGGATATCCTCACCAGTAGACAGAATCAACCCGCGCGGCGGGGTCGCAGGTCGTAGAGAGGTATCAGCCTGCATCCGCTGGCGTCCGCTGCCATTGCCCTGAGAGCGCAGAAAGCGATCCGCGTCACGGTGCATCCGCGCCACGTCGGCGGCGCTCCCGCTGGGGATAAAGTCATCCACCACAAAGAGCGCGTCTTTCGCCAGGAAGGCGAGCTTCTCTAACGCATTGCCGGTGCTCGACCACGAGCCGGGCAGGTGCAGGCGATCCATTCCGGCGCCGTAGTGCTGTTGCATCAGCGCCGCGAGTTCAGTCTTGCCCGCCCCGGTCCCGCCGGTGGCGTGCGCCGTCACATCTGAGTCTCCCAACGGGGCGCGCATCGTGGCCGTGTAGAGTGGAATTGTCACCCGATCAGGCGCGAGTGAGAGGACGCCCAGGCTGGCGCGCACAGCGTTTCGCAGCGCTTCTCCGGCAGGCGGCGCCGACAAGGTGAAGCGAGCTAACTCTCCCTGAAGTGCGACCGATACACCGTCAAGCACACCGCTCGCGCTGATCGCCCCACCCCCATGCAGGTATGCCCACTGTCCAGCGATCTCGCGCCAGCCAGTATGGGTGTAGACCGTGCGCGAGGGAATGTCGCCGCTGAGTATCTGGATCGCGGCGCGCGTGTTGTCCCTGTTGGTGAAACCGGGATAGATGACCGCCATCGCGCCGAGGTGTTCTGTCGGCCAGTTCATCCCAGCGAATCGATCAGCAGGGATGGAGAAGTGATAGACGCGCCGGCGTAACTTCGCCTCAATCTCGAAGGCGCGGCGTGCCTCCTGGCCGTCGTCTTCGGCGATGTCAGCCATGATCTGCGCCGTGAAGTTGGTAAGCGGGACATCGACCGGGCCATCCCTGGTTGTCCTGTGATGGATGATGCTCGACTCGCCATAGGAGTAGGGGCAAACGTCGGGCGCCTCGCCCGTCTCTGGCTTCTCTAGACGCAGCTTCAGCCACTCGCCGACCTTCTTGACGACGATCTCCCCATCCACGAGGAGTTCGGCAAGCTTGGGCGCGCCCCAGACGGTCTTACCGTCGGCAAGTCGTTGCTGCGCGCTTCGTGTCTTGCGGCGCTTCGTCGCTTCTTCGTCTCCGGCGATCCGGGCGACGAGTTCGACGAGGTCGTCAATTCCATCGGGGTCAAAACCACCCCGCAGGAGTGTGCCGGTGAGCGCCATGGCGCAGTCGTCGCGGCTGCCTTCGCCGGGCCATTGTCGAGCGAGCAACGCGACCGCCGCAAGACGCGCGACCGCTCGTTGCAGGTCGGCCGACTTTACCACTGCCGGTTTGCCTGGCTGGCGCCAGAAGAGTTGCTCGCCGCTGGGGTGGATTGACGGCGGAACCATCGTCTGAACGCCGGTGCTGCGCAGCTCTACGATGCATGTCTTCTCCTTGTCGGAGTCGGAGAGCGCGACTTCGTACTTGATTGACTTGACCTGCTCATCACCTACAAACCAGTAGTGACTATCTGGATTGCCGGGCCTGCCATGAATCATGTGGGTGCGCGGTAGTAGCTCAGGGGCAGCCTCCCTGGCCTCTGGCACATCGCAATCAACATCCACGAGGTTGCCGCTCGGATCGCCCGTCAGAAGGCCGATGTTCGAATCAGTGGTGATATGGGCGGGTAGTTCTTCTTCTGTAAGCCGCTGCTCATTCCACCGTTTGTACGTCGGCCCTTTTTCGCCGCTCTTGAATGGGACCACGCGAAACCCGCGCCGAGTGTATTCCTGCGCTGCTTCCAAGGGGGTTGTCATCGCGCCACCGCCTTACCGGGGTCTCTGCCAGTCCTGGTGACGCTGGGGGGATTGACGCGCTGTGCGTCATGGGATACGCTATCCATGTCGGTGTCACTTTCAGTTGCTCGCTCGCTCCTTCGTCCCAGCCCGCCGCACTTTTCGTCGGAGTCGCGGCGGGCATTCTTTTACGCGGCGCCATCGGAGTCGCCGTCGTTTTGCGCGGCCAACATCGCCTCCTGCCACCTATCGCACTCTGTCTTCGGAATGCAGCGGCGCCGCTTGTACACGAATGAGCGCAGCTCACCCGTGTGGACCATCTTGTAGATCGTCGAAGAGAAAAGCCTAAATACTTACGCGCACCCGCCACCGACAAAAGTCCTGGTTGCACCGTTTCTGCCAAATTCCCTTGCACGTTCACACTTCCTTCCTTCCGGCTCAGCGCCGATGATTCCTCGCTGCTTCAGTATTGTCCGGTGTGCGCAACCGAAATCAAATCGTAGGACCACTAATTCTCGATGGATGAGCGAGTATGTAGTGTACTACTCGCTCATCATCACGTCGTCCATCATAAGTGAGCAGCACATGCGCTCATCGCTTACTACGCGAAAATAGCCACTTCGTGCGAATGGCCACCAGGACATTGCAGGACATTGGAATGACAATCCTGTCATCGTCTGACAGTTCCGTCACGATCGCCTGTTATTGCGCGACTTGTTGACTGGCCTCGGCGAGCAATACTTTGCGCCATTTGCCCGCAGCGTTGCGGCTGATCTTGGCGGCTTTCTGCAACTCGCCGACGCTCATCCCTGGCTCGTACGCCTCCCTGGCCTGGCGCTCGACGGTGGCCGTCTTGGCTGGGGTGCGCACCCCACGACGCGAACGCCTGTTCGCACGCCCGCTTGCGGCGGCCTGCCTCGGCGTCGTTACGGCGTGCAGTCGGGCCGGTTCGGACGGCGTCTCAGGTTGAAGATTCTTAGACGTGGACACCGCCAGTGGACTACCTCCGCCAGTCGGTGGCTTGTCGTCCACTGGCTTGCCCCTTGCCGCGGCGATGGCCTGCCGGGCAAGTCCAGCCGCGCCAATGGCCTTCATCGCACGCGCCTGCTGCCGTAGCGGCTCTAGTTCCAATTCGCGTGCCAGCTTCGCACGTTCGTCTTCTAGTGACGCCTCTACCTTCGCAGGCGCGACATAGCGCAGAAGGCCACTCAGCACCACCAGCGCCACACTCAGCGCGCTCCGCTGCAATATCCAGCTGGTCGCGTCGAAGCCAAGCTGACTTAGCGCCTGCGCGGTCGTGACGCCTTGTGACTCCTGCGTGGCGAACACCAGCGCCGCCACGTAGCCGACATAGGCCAGACAGGCGACCAGGACGCCGTAGCCGAGTGCGGCGAAGTAGTGCCTACTCCGAAGCGAGTGCGCCAACTGGAAGGATGAACCGACCAGCAGCGCATCTGTTCCAATGGCCTGTGCGACCGCCCACACGTAGACCAGCGCCGGTACCGACGTGAGAACCGCGCCGCCAGTCAGCAAGGCTGTTAAGGCGATACCTAAGCCGACTGTCAGCAGCGGACCACTGGCGATGACCGCCAGTTCTTCCAGCCAGTGCAGAATGCCTGCAATTCCGCCCAGGATGGGCAGGTCATGATGCTGTCTCATGCGGCGTCGTCCGGCGTGTAGTCACAGCAGACGGCGCGCGCCGCCCACTCGCGTAACGGTACGCGCTTGCCGCCAGGTGTGATGCGATCAGACAGCCAGATATTCCAGAGATACAAGCCATCGGTGCGCAGTCCACCTGCCGCTGTGTAGACTTCGGCGGCGCCAGCGTCAACCAGCAGGCGCAGCAAGCCCAATGCGGCCAACGCCTCGTGCGGGGTCAGGTCCGGCACGTCTTGCGCCATGGGGAAATCAGGCTTCTCGTTCTTGCGACTGAACAGATGGTGTACCATGCAAGTGCTTCCTTTCATCGGGAGGCTTGGCCCGTCCTGTCCAGGGGTCCAATCTTGAGCAGGGCGGGCGACTCTTTCGGCTGTACACGACTAGGGCTTCTGTTGCTCACTCTGGCGCAGGTAGGCGCGCTCGGATTCTGAGTAGGCGCTGCGCACGTGCGCTCGATAGGCAACCGCAGCACGCACGTCCGCCTCGGCTTGGGGGTCAGTCATGTTTGCGGCTAGGCGTTTGAGCGCCGCTGCAAGTGTCGCAGTCATGGTATCCTCGCGATCGAGGAAGACCCCGGCGGCGTAGAGGTCACTGGCTGTCGCGTCGGCAAGAGCGACCCCATTGGGTAGCAGCACCGTGTCACGCTCTGCCGCCTGTTCCATTTTTCCCTGCTCGTCCATTCGCATGTCTCCCTCCGCTCGTGCGGGCGGCTCACTCGCCGCCCTCTCACTCCAGTGTGTCACGCGTCTACCGTTTGCGCTGGACCGCCGACAGCGGCTGAGGCGTGAAGGAGAGATCACGCTCGATGGGCAAGCCCAAATGACCGCGAACCTCTTGCAGCTCACTCAGGCTGAAGTACCCAAGCTCTATATCGAAGCCATCGACTAGGCCGAACAGGGTATCCTCGCCGTCGAACTCGGTGGCATACCAGGTCCACTGCGCGTCGGGCGTGAAATACTTGCAGACGATCAGCGGATCAGGGTTGTGCTCGCCGGCGTAGAGTGGCGGCAGCTCGGCGCGGAGCCAGTCGGGCATGAGGTCGTGCGCATTGTCGTGCGCAGGATCGGGGCGAGTGCTTGTGGTCGGCATGGTGTTCTCCTCAGTCTCGCGCAGGCGCGCCAAGAGCGCGCGGCCCTTGGGCGTCAACGTCACGTAATGCTCATCGCTTGCCATGATCAAACTCCTGTGCGATACTGGTGGTGTGTAGGTCCATCAGGGACACTGGCGCCCTCGTGAGTTAGCCGCTCGCGGGGGCGCCGCTTTGTGTCCAGCTCTTCCAGATCGAGAACGGCTTGACGTTGGTCCAGAACTCGGCTAGCGGCGCCTCATCACGAATCTTGGCCTGCCGCTTCGCGAACTCCGGATCATTGTTTGACAGCCAGGCGAGCTGCTTCGCGCCACGCGTCTGCGCGTCTAGCGCGGCGTGCTCCTCGTCGGTCATTGCGTTCGACTGCTCCAGCCATTTCGTGCAGAACGTCTTCGGGTTGGCTCGCATTGTCTTGGCCTTTCTTCCGCGATCTAAGAATCACTCACCTTCTATAAGATAGTATAAGACATTCTGCGGCGATTGTCAAGGGCATATTGACATACTTTAAGATAATATGCTACAATTGGGAGGAAGTCGCGGAACTGGCCACGGCAGAAGGGAAGAGGCAATGAGTGACAGCAAGTACATGAGCGTCGGAGAGGCCCGGGAGTTGCTGGGCGTCTCTGAACCGAAGATCGCCCAGATGATCAAGGACCACGAGATCCCGTGGGAGATCAACCCATTGGACAAGCGGAGCAAACTGCTTGACCGCGCGTTTGTGGAAGCGCTCGCGGCAAAGGTACAGCGTCCAAAAGACCTCCCCGACGCCGCGTGAAGGCAGACGCCGGGGAGTAACCGACGCGGCCAGGTACACGCTGGCCGTGCGGCTGGTTCGCATTGTACAGGAATCGTCCAGCCGCTTGACCTGTTGCACAAGTCTGTACACAAGAGTAATGGGAGCGCGCCATGAGCCAGAACGCCGACGAGACCCGCATCTCGCCTTTCGAGGCGATCCGACACACGAGTGAGGATGGCGCCGAGTTCTGGTCGGCGCGCGAGCTGATGGTGAAGCTCGACTACGCCAAGTGGCAGAACTTCACCGTCGCGATCAACCGGGCGAAAGAAGCCTGCGAGACCAGTGGCTATGCGGTGTCAGATCATTTTACTGATGTCAGTAACATGATCGAGACCGGAAAAGGAGCCAAGCGCGAGGTAGCAGACTTTCATCTCTCGCGCTACGCCTGCTATCTCATCGTCCAGAACGGCGATCCTGAGAAGCCAGCCATCGCCGCGGGGCAGACCTACTTCGCCATCCGCACACGTGAAGCTGAGTTGACCGAAGAAGCCCTGCTCCAGGGCATGAGCGACGATCAGATGCGCCTCTACGTGCGCTCCCGGCTCACCGACTACAACAAAGAACTCGCCGCCGCGGCCTATGATGCCGGCGTGCTGACGCGCCAGGACTTCGCCACCTTCCAGGATCACGGTTATCGCGGCCTCTATGCGGGAGAGAGCGCCAGTGATATTCACGAGCGTAAGGGACTCACGAATGGCCAGCACATCCTTGACCACATGGGCAGCGATGAACTGGCGGCGAATATCTTTCGCTCGTCGGTCACTGGGCAGAAGCTGCGCAACGATCCGACGATCACCACGAGCGCGGAAGCCAACAAGACGCATCACGACGTCGGGGCGGCGGTGCGCGAGTTCATCATCGAGCAGGGCGCCACGCCACCAGAGCAGCTGCCGACGCCGGATACGTCCATCCGCGACCTGGAGCGCCGCGAGCAGAAGCGCATCGAGGCGGAGCGTCAGCCCTCGCTCTTTGATGATGTCGATGACGCTGGCGCCGAGGGGTAGGGGCATTACACAATAGTGTACACAAGCGCTTTCCATGTGTCACGAAAGGAGCTGCGCGCGTGTCTCGTCAACAGTCCGATACCTACTACGCCACTGTCCTCGAACGAGGAGAACACTGGGATGCCAGCCGTCCTATGCGGCAGCAGCAGCAGTGGGATGAGCACCTGGCGTTTCTGGACACGCTCTCAGACGACGGTTTGCTCCTGGGCGGCGGTCCACTGGGTGAGGGAGAGAAGCGATTCCTGCTCATCGTCGCCGCCGAAAACCAGCATGCGATCGAGGCCCGGCTCGCGGATGATCCGTGGACGCGCCTGGGGGTATGGCGCATCGCATCGGTCGAGCGGTGGGAAGTCCTGCTGGGCGCGCGCCTGTAATGACCCACAGCCCAGTAGCCCAATGAGCGCCTGATTCGTCTCTTCTCTCATCGGCATGCGCATAGTTTTGGCAGTTTTGTCAGTCCATCGGTCTAGGCGTTTCAGCGTGTTTTTGCACAAGCGTACACAAGCGGAAGGCGGGCGGCGAATGGTGGACATTACACCGCTGACCGTGCTTTTTGTTGGCGCGTGCTGCGTTGGAGTGGTTGGGGTCATCGTACTCGCCGCTCTGCTCGTCTTCGCCTTCGTACCGTGGAGAATTCGCACAGGCAGGCAGGATAGTGACCAATGAGTGAAGACTACGGCGACATTATCAACAGGATGATGCACGACCTTGCCGAAGACGACGCCAGCCCGAACAGCGCGCCACGCTGTGACGGGTGCGGGCGACGTGTGGAACTTGCGCCGTACCAGCTGCGCGCGTCGAATGGCAGTGTTGAGCCGGTGATGTACTGCGCTGATTGCCGCGTGCTGGCCATGGGCGAGATTGTGGAAGATGACGGGGAGTAGCCATGCCAGGGAAGCGACGCGGCAACGGTGAAGGCACTATCACACAGCGCCCTGACGGTACGTGGCGTGGTTCGCTGACGCTTCCTGATGGCCGCCGCAAGGACTTCCGCGCCAAGACGCAGGAAGAAGCGCGGCGCACGCTGACCAGGCTGACACGTGAACGTGACCAGGGCGTGTTGATGCGCTCTGATGACCGGATGACGGTCGCTGCATTCCTGACCGGATGGCTAGAACGCCGCAAGCCACGTCTGCATACGTCATCACATGAGCGCTATAGCGAGCAGTTGGCGCACATCATCCGCGCGCTAGGTACCGTGCGCCTAAGCAGGCTGACCGCCACACAAATAGAGCGCGAGTACGCGCGACTGCAAGACGCTGGCCTATCCGCTACCACTGTGGCGCAATTGCACACCATCCTGAAAAGCGCGCTGAAGGATGCGCAGCGCAAGCACGTCGTGGCGGCGAACGTCTGCGACCTGGTGACGCCGCCACGCGCCAGCCACCAGGAGATACACCCGCTAGACGAGACGCAAGCCAACGCCTTCCTGATGGCGGCGCGTGGCGAGCGACAAGAAGCGCTGTTCATCCTGGCGCTACGGACCGGCATGCGGCAGGGTGAACTGCTGGCGCTGAAATGGGCGGACGTGAACATGGAACGCGGTACGCTGCTAGTGCGGGCGTCCTTGCGCGCGAAGAAAGGCGGCGGATTCGAGTTCAATCCGCCCAAGACGAAGGCTGGAAAGCGCACCATCACGCTCAAGCCCGCAGTTATTGAAGCGCTGAAGGGCCATCGGGCGCACCAGGCGGAAGAACGCCTCCTCCTTGGCGCGGCCTGGCAAGACTTGGGCCTGGTGTTTCCGTCCACCATCGGCACACCGCAAGACGCGCACCACCTTGGAACACTGCTCATGCGGCGCATACTGAAGAAAGCCGGATTGCCGCGTATCCGCTTCCATGACCTGCGCCACACCTGCGCGACATTACTCCTATCGCATGGCACAGACGCCAAGACGGTCGCCGACCTGTTAGGACACGCGAATATCACCGTCACACTTGGAACCTATGGCCACATGCTGCCCAATATGCGCGAACACGCTGCTGATATAATGGACGCTATCTTGTCGCCAAGCGCCGCGCAGTAGAACAGAATTAGAACTTGTTCGGCAGTAGGGTTCCTGTCCACAATTTTGTCCACAACCAGCGCAATCGTGGACAGACATCGGTGAACAGTCGAACGTCGGAAAGGCGGAATTTAAGCCGCTATGGACATACCGGCATACACCGGAAATCGTCAATTTGCGATCTCGCTGTTCGTGAGCCATGCGCCCGCGGACGACGCCTTCGCCCAGGCGCTGACACAGGCGCTGATCGAGGCTGGTGTTGACGCGCACGCGGAGACCTTCGGACCCGACCAGCAGACACCGCGTGACGAGCATGACATTATTCTTCGCGACTGCGCGATCTTTCTTCCAGTGCTCTCGCGCGCTGCGCTCTCTTCACCACGCGCCAGGAGCGAGGCGCGACACTTCCATGACACCTATCATGACGAGTTTGGGCGCTTCATCCTGCCAGTGCTTGTCGAGCCGCTGGAGTTGGATGAGCTCTGGCCGTTCCTGCACGAGTATCAGCGCATCGAGGGACCGCCGGACGATGAGTGGTCGAGCGACGCGTTGATCGCCGGTGTGTTGCAATGGGTGACGCTGGTGATCCCAGCGCGGGCGCGCTCGCCGAGCGGAACACTGCGCCAGACCGGCGGACCCGTGCTGTTTCAAGGCTATGCGCGCCAGACCGGCGCGCCGGCGCCTCGCGCCGGCATGGGGCTACAGACCCGCCCGCTTGGCGAGGCGTTGATCGCCATCCCGCTGCTCGTCGCGCTGACTCTGGCTATCGTCGGTGGCCTATCACTCACTGTGCTCTTGTTGCGTGGACAGGCGCCTCCACCCGCTGCTATCGCGAAGCCAATCGCCACCGCCAGCGCGGCCGCGACGGAGACCGAAACCTCTACCGCGACCGTCGCGCCTTCGCCAACTGCGACGACCGCGCGCGCTGTCATCCCACCCACTGCGACCCCGTTACCGACCGTCTTGGCCACGTTTGTAGGCGTGGACACGACAACGGGAGGAACCTGGAGCGCCGGCTACGGCAGCCAGGGGTACCTGCTGGCGCCCAATGATGGTAACCATCCTTACAGCAAGATTCCGGGCTATGCGCTTGTAAACGTGAACGAGGCCGCGACCTACATCTGGATGGAGTCCACCACCGACCAGCGCGCAACGCAGAAGCCGGGTGGAAGCGACCGGATCGCGGCCTGCTGGTATTCCGGCGGCGCGTACACGGTGGACATCGGCGTGACGGATGGGCAGACGCATCGCATGGCCTTCTATTTCCTCGACTGGGATAGCTATGGCAGCCCTCATGGCCGCGTGGAACGAGTGGACGCGCAGGACGCGACGACTGGCGCGACGCTCAACTCACGTTCGCTGGGTCAACCCAGCGGCGACGCCAACCCCAACGATCAGTTCAATGGCGGCAAGTATCTCGTCTGGGATCTGCGCGGCCATGTGCGCTTCACGATCACCAATCTCAACTCGAACGCCGTGCTGAGCGGCATTTTCTTCGCCTGACGCCAGCCTCTCTCCGCGCACTACTTGCCATCCACGCCTATACTGGCTCTTGAGAGATTTTCAGCGTACGGAGGGATGTCATGTTGGTGATGTCTGCCCCGCAGAGACTCTTCGTGATGGCTGGCCTCGGGTTGACGCTCGTCCTGCTGCTTACCGGCTGCATGCGGGTTGATCGCCAGTTCCGGCTGAACGGCGACGGCTCGGGGAGCTATACCCTGACGCTTGGCTTCCGTGAGCCAACCTCCGGCGATCCGGACAGTGTCTCGGAAAAAGTCGTCATGCCGCTCAACGCTTTCGCCGATCATGTGCAGGCGACGAATGGCTCGGTGACACGCTACGAAGATCAGGGCTACGCCTATTGGACGTTCACTCGTCCCTTCACCGCGGTTGCAGAGGCTAACGCGCTCTTGCAGGAAGATCCACGCCAGTATGATCCGAACCACTCCCCTGTGCTGTACCGCGATACGCTGCGTGTCGCGCGCGAGACGCGCTTCCTGTCTACGGTCTTTCACATCAGCGGCGCGATCAGCCTCGTCGATCTGCTCAACAACGCCCAGAGCTGGAGCGACGCCACCGAGCGCCTGACCATCACGATGCCAGAGGGGATCATCTCCGCCACGGGCGGCGCGCGCCAGGGGGAGAGCGTCACCTACACGATTCACTACAACGAGTCGACGCAGATTGATGTGGTTGGCCGGGTCAGCGACTCACAGAACACGCTTGGGGTGGCGCCGCTGATCGTTGGCGTCGCGCTTGGCGCGCTGGCGGTGGCGCTGCTGGTGGTGGGGTTTCGACTGCTGCGCAGGCCCGCGCTGAGATAGATCGTGGCTCCAGCGACTTGTCATCGGCCGCGCGCCCGCGTCATAGTTGAGGGAGACACCACTCCCATACTGGAAGAGCGTGGCGGTTGAATCATCAGGATCATGTACGACTGCTGCGCGGCGGCGTGCCCACACCCGGCGGCGTCTGGGCCGACTTTGGCTCTGGCGACGGCGCGTTCACCCTCGCGCTGGCCGATCTGCTGGGTCCCGGCGCGCAGATTTACTCGGTGGACCGCGAGGCGCACTCGTTGGACCGACAGGCCATGAGTATGACGCTGCAGTTTCCCGACGTGAAGGTGACGTATCTGGCCGCCGACTACACACGCCCGCTCGACTTGCCGCCGCTGGATGGAGTGGTCATGGCGAACAGCCTGCACTACCAGCGCGACAAAGGAAGCGTACTCGCTCTCGTGCGCGACTATTTGAAACCAGGCGGACGGCTGGCGCTGGTCGAGTACAACGCCGATCACGGCAACATGTGGGTCCCGTATCCCCTCTCCTATCCCACCTGGGAGAAGCTGGCTGCGGCAAGCGGCTTTGTCCAGACGCGCCTGCTCGCCACGACGCCGAGCCGCTTCCTGCGCGAGATCTACTCCGCCGAGAGCTTGAAGCCAGCGGAATGATTGCTTACTGCGGAATGTTCTCTACGTGTTTGGAAAACCATGAAAGTCATGGCGCCAACTCCGATTTTGTCTGATTTCGCTCGATTTCCATCACGATGACTCACGCGAATTTCGTGTCAGTCGTCAACGTCGTAGCAGGTCAGATTCTCGCATCAAAAGCAAGGTCAAGCGACCGCCTTGACCGTTTTCGTGGCAGCGAAGGGCTCACCGGAGATGAAGACTGCCCAGGCCCACGCCAGCACTTGGCGTGCGGCGGCG
>Ga0207684_10001417_pt1 | contig 25970 bp, 29 predicted proteins | sample KBSK5501metaG_FD_184342 | JGI IMG/M metagenome (GOLD analysis project Ga0207684, IMG submission 184342) | Corn, switchgrass and miscanthus rhizosphere microbial communities from Kellogg Biological Station, Michigan, USA - KBS K5-50-1 metaG... | ecosystem: Host-associated > Plants > Roots >...
GAACCCCGACCAAGTAGGGCTCGACTCGGTTATCCCGGCTGACCTAACGTGCGGTCTTCGAGTAGCCGCGGCGCTCGTACTGAGCGCCGCGGCCGTTCCCACGAACGTCTGTATGCGATAACCGGAGTTGTTGTAGTATCAGGCTACAATGCTAACTGTTCCAGAAGATATCTCGCGCTTGCTCGATTGCTGAGATGTCGATTGCTAACGACAGACGCAAAGCTGAAGAGGGCGGCTGCGAACCATGGTCAACGTGGTTGGACCAACTGACCTGTAAGCTCCTCCTGATTACCGGCGGTTATCGAAAGCATGCCAACGACCAGCCAGCGTGCATGTATAACCACCCTGCATGCATTAAAAGGACGCGCGAGGCTCTCGCAGACATAAAGGTCCGAATTCGACCGCCGCCGTCAGCCCCGGGGTCCTTCAGCGTTTTCCGTTAGAGAGGTCTAACCCAGCTGTCGAGCCCGCTTAGACTTGGTCCGGTCTTCGGCCCGATCTCTATAAGGACTTCTACACGACGTGCCGTGGTGTACAACCGTGTGTCAGAGATGCACTCCGGCATCCCTCCCTCTGTCCTCGCCCCAGTCTGCCTGATTGGTGGAGTGCTGGCGGTAGCGTGGGCCGTCCTCGCCTACCGGGCGCAGCGCCGCTTCCTAGGAAGAGCCCTGCAAGCAATCGGTTTTGTGCAAAGCCTCAGGGCCGAGAGGCTTCAGAGGACGACCATCTATTTCCCGGTGATCCAGTTCACGACTGCTAGCGGCGTGACTGTCACGGCGGAATCCAAGACCTCCAGGAACGGACTCTTCATCGGGCAAAAGGTCCCCGTGCTCTACGACCCAAACGACCCGAAGAACCTGGAAATTAACTCGTTCTGGTCTCGATGGGTCTTGGTCTGGATTGCCGCGTCCTTCGCTGTTCTCTTGCTCGGCAGCGGGGCGGCTGCCGTCGTGGCGCTGGCCGCTTCGCTTGGACGCTGACAGGTAGATCCCCGCCACAAAGTAGCGTCTTGCGCTCCGGCTAGTGCAGCCCATCGAAGGGAGCGATAGTGAGCACTTATCGCAAGCAAACCTAACCGGGACTCCAGGTATCCCAAAAGAAATGTCCGATCATGGCTCCGAAGAAAAAGCTGATCGCGAGTGCAAACGCGGGGTAACGACGCGCCCATGCTTGAGCCCAATGGCCAATTGAAGTGTCGATGCGGCGCCCAGCCAGAATCGCGTCGGCGGTCAGAAGCGTGATGACCAGCCCAAAAACGATGACCGCAGCCTTAAACAGGCCAAAGTTGACGCTGGCGTCGGCTACCTGGGTATCCACAGCCATCGACCTATGAGAAATGACACTAGTGCGGTGGCCAGTAGGGCCAATATCGGGCTTGCCGCTGTCGCGCACCAAACGTAATAGGTGATCGGCCAGTTCCCGATGGCGAAGGCCCTCGCTTCATAGAGGTTGAGGATCGTCGCGATGAGCAGAAACCCGGTTGCGATCGACTTGGCCACGAGCACCGGACCAATCCGATCGAACTTGTCTTCTCCAAGATTTGCGACCAGTTCGGGCCTGACTTCGACAACGTATCGACTCGAAATGTGACCCACCACGTATGCAGCGATGGCGGTGAGTACGAACGCCTGGCTTGGATACGGGAAGGTCGTGAACGGCGCGCCATTCACAACCTCGCATAGACCCCCTCGGGCTAAACTGGTGACCGACCACGACCGCCAAATCACGGCAGCGAGCCCAATAGCTGCGCCGACGAGGCCCGTCCTTACGACCCACCGCGGAACCGGCCACCGTTCGTCAATCCGCATCATTGCCAGAAGTAGTGCCCGACGATGATGCCAACGACAAACCCCAACGGCGACAACCACCGGACGTACTCCTGCACTACGTCGGATGCGATCCGGAAACGATCAGGGCGACCTGCGCCCGGCCCGTACCGAAGCTCGAATACGCTGACGACAAGGTCGTAGAGACACAGTAGGAACAGGGTCCCGGTCAGCCCCGCAAACGCGAGAAACCCCGCCGAGATGAAGGAGATCAACCCCAGGTTCTCGGTGCCGGCCACCGCGAGCAGGATCACAGCAATCAGCGCTAAGCCGACCTTGCCGGCGTGGGGGGCTCGCGCTGCTCGGAGCAAAAGCCGGTTTCCTCCACTTCGATCCGCCTGCCCCACCGGACGGAAATTATTGCAGGCGTAAAGCGCCAGTCAAGCATCCGCGCGCCTGAATTGACGCCTCGGTCAATTCAACGCAAACTCCTGCCATCCCTTTGACCGGAGGTGCGCGATGCGTAAGCTAGTCCTGTCTCTGCTTCTGACGGTGCTGGTTCTGTCGATGGCGGTCGTCCCCGCTTTGGCGGATTCGATCGGACCGACTCCGTAAAGTAAACCGCTGTGTCGAGCGTGGCGGTATGCTCACCGTCATGCTCGACACCAGGCGACGTGGGCGCCGTAAAGGCGTCGCGGTCCGGCTCGGGTCTGTGCTCCAAGCGCGGAAAGAAGCCGGCCTCACGCTCGAGCAGGTGGCGGGTGGCATCGTTTCGCGCGCGGCCATCCATCTCATTGAAACCGGGCAGGCGAGGCCGTCCATCCAAACCCTCGCGTTGATCGCCGAGCGAACGAGAAAACCGCTCGGTTTCTTCCTTCTTGAAGGGCACTCGTTACCTGATGTTGCGGCCGGCTACTACGAGCTTCGTGAGCTCGAGCACCTTACGCTGACGCGCGAGTTTCAGAAGGTCGTCGAGCTCGGCAGCGGGTTCCTTGAGAAGCCGTGGAGTCGCGAGGCCCAGGCCATGTTGCGGTTCTACCTCGGCCAGGCATACTGCCGAGTAGTTCAACCGGTGGCCGCTCTCGACCACTTGTCCAGCGCACGCAGGACTTTCGAGGAGCTGGGCGACGAATTGATGGCCGTGGAGGCTCTGGACTGGGAAGCCTCGGCAATGGGGCTGGTCGAAGATCCGCGCGCAATACACAGGGCCCTCGAGGCGCTCGAACGATGTCGCAGGCTGAAACCTCGCCCGGCTCCTACCGAGGCGCGCATCCTCGGCCACATTGCCGGAATGCACGTGTGCGCGCATTCCTGGGCGCAGGCCATGCGTTACTACGAAGCGGCGCTCGAAGCTGCCGGCGCGGTCAAGGACATCCTGCAGCTGGCGAAAATGCACCACGGCCTGGGAACGGTCTACCAGAGGATGAATCAAGCGGCGAGGGCAAGACACCACCTCGACAAATCGCTTGCGCTCTACTCGATCGAGTCTGACCTAAGCGCCGTCTACCGCGTCGAGAACGACATAGGCGAGCTGCTCATGCGTGAAGGCAAGCTCGAGTCCGCCGAAGCGCATCTGCGAAAAGCGCTCGTCGGGTCGGACGAGCTTGGCATCGGCCGCAAAGGTCGGGGGTACATCGTTAGCAACCTGGCAGAACTTTGTCTGAAGGAGGGGAAGTTGGATCAGGCGGCGACTTATCTCCGACAAGCTTTCGATGTCGGGGAGTCGACGGGCGAGCAGCTCGTCATCGCCAACGCACACATGGTTTCGGGCGACCTGGCTGAGGCTGTCGGCGATCGGGAGCTTGCGGATCAGCATTTCCGCACGGCTCTTGGCATTTTCGAGCGTCTCGAAATGCCCGACCGGCTTCGCGAATCACATATGCACTTCGCTGAGGTGCTGGAGGCGCGCGCCGACGTCGCATCTGCGGCGCGACAATGGCGGGCGGCCGCCGAGATTGGCAGACTCGGAGCTGTGACCCGCTTGGCGAACACCGCTGCCGAGGGGGCTTCTACGGGCTGACCGGGCCCGAAGGTCTAGAAACGTCCCCTGTCAAGTCGAGTGTGGTACTTTACGCGGCCGCTTGCCGAAGGCCGGTTTCGCGTTCATAATCGGGTGGCGCTGATCGGAAATCGGGGATAGCTGGTCTCCCTGACTCGACAGCAGACTTGACGCAATGGGGGTTCGAAAGTGGAGCCCGTGACACTGATCGTGGCCGCCATTGGAGCGGGGCTGACCGCAGCCATGACGGAGGCGTCCAAGGACCTGTACGAAAAGCTCCGCTCGCTGCTCTCGACACACTTCGGGCGCAAACCTGAGCATCAGGCTGCGCTGGCGGGGTTTGAAAAGGACCCAGATCACACAGCCCCCAGTCTCGCCGCCGCTGTCGAGGAGTCGGGCGCACACCACGACCCTGAGATCGTGGCGACCGCCAAGACGTTGCTGGCGCAGACCGACCCCGATGGCGAAACGGGGCGCAAGTACAGCCTGCTGATCAAAGGCAATGTCCAGGGCCTGGTCCAGGGCGACCGCAACACTGTCTCGATGAACTTCGGCGGTTCCGAACCCAAGTCCTGAGCTTGGCGCAGTCCCCTCCCTCCGCGCCAGCGCCGCGCTCCGTGAAGGCGGACGCCGTGAACGGGCTGGTCCAGGGCGACCACAACACGGTCAACATGACTTACAACCTCTACGGCGCTCTCGCGACGCCGGAAAATGGACCCGGCCCACAGCTTGTACTGACTGCGACAAAGCTGCTTCCGGCACCTTTCGCGGATCTTGTCGACCGGACGGAGCCCTCGGCGCAGCTACTGGAAGCAATTCGGAAGCGAAGTCCTTGCGAGCTCAGCGGACAAGAAGGCATCGGCAAGTCGGCGCTGCTTCGAACCATCAGCCGGCAGGTCGACCTTACGGTCTTCACGTCGGGCATCGTCTACCTGGAGCAGCGTGGCCAACCTGTCGAGGACCTCCTCCAACTCCTCTTCTCCATCTTCTATGACGCGCCATCCGGCTTCAAACCGGTGGGCGGACGCCTCTTGCGTTACCTGCAGGACATCAATGCTCTGGTGCTCATCGACGATCTGGCGCTGTCGAGAGACGATGCCGATCGACTCCGCAACTGCGCGCCGAACTGCACCTTCGTGATGGCCGACGAGCTTTCGGAGATGACGGAAGGCGCGATGGTACAGCTGGCCGGTCTGCCCGAAGCCGATGCGCGGATATTGCTCGAACGTCGTCTCAAGCGACCACTATCTGCAGACGAGCAACCTGCTGCCCACGACATCTGGACGTCGGTCGGCGGCAATCCACTGCTTTTGATCCAGGCCGCCGCGCTGGTGGATGGCGGACAGACGACGGTCGTGGCATTGGCGCAGAAACTCCAGCTCGATGGTCCCTCTCAACTGGGGACCGAAGCGATCGCCGCGTGCACCACCGATGAAAAGCAGCTGCTAGCCACATTGGCGTCCCTGGGCGATTCCGCCGTCGCGCAGACACACATAGCGGCCATTGCTGGGCAGCCAGACGCGGCCGCGAAATTGCGCTCGCTGGCCGACCGCGGCCTGGTGCAAAGCCATAGTCCGTCTTTCACCGCAGTGAACAACGTGGCTGGTGCGCTGCCTCGAGAGGCCTCCGCCACGCTCGAGCGCGTTGTCAACTGGGCGAGCGGCGCCGGCTCCAAGGACGACTTGGTCAGCGCCGCACCGCTCATACAGCACGCGATGGGCATGGCCGCCGACGCGGGACGCTGGCAGGACGTGTTCAAGCTGTCCCGCGCGATCGAAACGGAGCTGGCGGCAAGCGGTCGCTGGGGCGCGTGGAAATCGGTCCTCAATCAGGCCCTCACCGCCGCGCGTAAAGAAGGAAGCCTTGCAGACGAGGGCTGGGCCCTGCATCAACTCGGCACCCGGTCGCTCGGGCTCGAGGACTTTGGGCCCGCGCGCGATCTGTTGACTCAGGCGCTCAAAGCTCGTCGCGTCGCCGGAGACGCGAAGGGCACAGAGGCGACAGAACACAACCTGGCCAGCCTCCGAACCCTGGAAATCGGCGAGCAACCGGCGAACGGCACTCCGAAGAAGCTCACCGGGCCCAAAGGAGGTGGGTCGCCGCCATGGGGTCTCATCACCGGTGTCGCGCTGACATTGCTCGTGGCAGCGTCCGGTGGCGTGGCGTACGCGGTCGATCCAAACCTGATCGGCTCTCTCGTCGGTCAACCGAGCTCTGCGCCAACACCAACACCTCCTTCGTCACCCTCGCCAGTGGTGGTGCTGCCAACGATTACGCGGGCGGTCCCTTCGAAGTTTGGGCAGGGCGCCACGGTCAAGATCGACTTCTCGGGGACCGGGTTCGAGGCCGGGATGACGGTTGACCTCGGACCCGGGATTCAGCTCACCGGCATTGTGGTCAACTCGAGCTCCGATTTGATATCGGCAGCCAGCGTTGCGCAGGATGCAGCGCCTGGTCAGCGAAACGCCGTCTTCACAACCCGAGACGGGCGCCGCGCGACATGCACGGATTGCATCACGATCACCCCGGGTCCATTCATTAGCGATTTCGTCCCGAAGGCCGCGGGGCAGGGCGCCACGGCTCGCTTGATCGTCAGCTCCCCCTATCTCACCGACAAAACGCAGCTGAGGTTCAGCGGCGGCGGCTTGAGCGTTGCGAGGGTCGCCATCAATGTCCAGACCGGCCAGTTGACCGGCATCCTATCTGTTACCGCGGCAGCGCCTCCCGGACCGAGAGATCTAAGCCTCACCAATCCCGGTGATGGAGGCACTTACACCTGTCATGGCTGCATGCTCGTGACTCCCGCGCCGACAATCCAGAAAGCCAGCCCCGGCTCTATTACCTACGGGGGTCCGACGCTAGTGCAATTTTTCGGGTCAGGCTTTGCGGCCGGTGTCAGCGTCCAATTTCCCGGAGGCAACATCTCAATCGATTCAATCAGCTTCATCAACTCAACTGAGATAGATCTGAAGCTGACTGTGTCTCAATACGCGGCCCAGGGTTTGCAGACACTGACCGTGACCAATTCAGACGGCGGTCGAAGCCAATGCTCCGACTGCCTCTCCGTCTACTCGAATCTGCAGTGATCTGACGCCGGCGAGATAACGTGGGCAGCCTCAGAACGCCCTTCTTCATCGTCGCGATCCTGATCGTCCTTGTCGTCGTGCTAGTTGAAGCAGGGTCGCTCGCTCTGCCGAGCACCGGAGACCTTTCGTCGGCGCTCAACTCGATATGCAACCAGACACAGGATCAGCAGATGCAGGACGACTGCTCATCCGAGTCAGGTAAAGCAGATCTTTTGAACCAAATGGCTGACGAGCAGGCCAGCAACACCCCCAGTCCGGGTCTCGGCATTACCTACATGTCGTTGGTAGACGGATTGCTCTTGTTCATGACCCTGCTGATGGGCTTGTCATTGATAATTCCGCAGCGCGTTCAAGGGCGGATTCAGGGCGTCGCCACGCTGGTGTTCTCGGTGCTGATGCTGCTCGCCGCAATCGTCATGATCTTCATTGCCTTAGCGAAGCTCATCCTGATGGTCAGCCTGCTCCTAGCGGTACCCTTCGGGACGCTCGCTTACCTTGCCATCTGGGGTTTCTTCAACCGCGGCGGAGCGTCGATCATCCTGGGGATCCTATGGCTCCTCAAACTCGGCTTTGGCGCGTGCCTCGTCCTGGCGCATCAGCGCTTCCTACAGAACAAGGGGTTGATCCTATTGTTCGCGGCGTCCCTGATCGCCAACATCGTGGTGGCGTTCCTTCAAGGTCTGGTTCCGGGTTTCCTGGTCAGCATCACGGATGCGATCGCCGCGATCATCGTGGGGATCATCGGCGTCATCATGCTTTTGCTGGCGCTGATCGGCTCCATCATCTCGGTCGTCAAGGCCCTCAAGCCCGAGGTGTGAGTCGGGTCAATCTGACTCCAGGTGCAGCCTGCATGGCGGCGCGGGATCCAGGCACTGGACCCGCAGCTCGCTTCCCTCTTTCTGATAGTTGAGTGTCGCTTCCTGGCCGACCACAAGCAGCCGTTTTGTCTGCTTGCCGACGTCAGGCTGTTCGAGCGTCACCAGAATGCCCAAGACGCCCGCGCTGCGCAGTTTGAGCCTGACTTTCCGGCCAAGGAAGCCTGCCTTCAAACCGTAGCTGCAGATGCCCCCGGTAGCTGTCAGGAGATCGCCTTGCATACAGGTCGGGGACGACGGTGAAAGGTCACCTGGGTGTGCCGGCTGGATCAGGACATTTCCGAGCGATTGAGTCCAATCCGGGTTGAGCGTTTGGTCCTGTGACTGAGTGAATCCGAGGCCGATGCCGGCAGCAAACAGTACGCAAAGCAGCACCAACACACCGATCAGAAGAAGGCGGCCAGGGCTCAAGCCATCCTCACAACGACGGCTGCACGTATTTGATGCAGTATCTCGGAAGGCAAGGAGAATATTTGCGAGTTCCTTCCACTGTAACCTGATGCGGGCTGTTGGCGGTGTCGTCGAAGACGTTGAGCGTTACGGTCCAGTGCCCGTCCAACGGCGCGTTGAATCCCACCCAGATCTGGCAAGTGCCGACGTGGGCTTGAAGCGTTTGATTCGTGCATTGGTTGTTGGTGATCGTGAAGCGCATCAGGCTGTAAGAGTCGCCGACAAAAGTTGCGCTGTGAATGGTCAGCTGCGCGGTGCCGCAGTTGGTGATTGTGACAGGCACCGGAGCCACAGTCGTGAGCGGAGGGCTTGTGTAGTAGATGTAAAGGCTCAGCGGCTGCGGGCTGAAACACACAGCGGAAACGCCCTGAGCTGTGCCTGACAAGATGATTTCCGACGGCGCGGTGCCGCTGTCCACCGAGAAGTCGACATGCGCCGACTTGACGCCCTCACTGTTGGGAGTGAAAGCGACGTGGATCTCGCAGTCCTGGTTGACGGCCAGTGGCGTGCCGGCGCAGCTGTTGACCGTAATGTGGAAGTCTCCCATGTCAGTGCCTGCGAGCGCGGCCGTGACACTCGTGTCCTTGGTGCCCGAGTTGTGGAGTTGGATGACGCTGGATGGGCTAGAACTGTTGACCTGTACGGTCCCGAATTCGGTGGGATCGTGGTGGACGACCTGGACGTTCGCCACCTTCACCACCGGCGGCACCACCTTGTGCCAGGGGCCATAGAGGAAGGACCAGGCGCCAACCCCGATGGCCGCGACCACGAGCACCGCCGCCGGGATGATCAACCACAAGATGGGGAAGGGCTTTGTTTTCTCCTCTAGGATCGTGTATCCGATCCAGTTGCTGGCATTCCCGAGCTCGTCGGTTAGCCGGGGATCGACCACCAGCAACTGAAACTTGTGATCGCCGGCTGGAGCAACCTTCGGCTTCTTGAACGTCACAGCAAACTCCTCGGTGCTGTCGACTGGGAAGTCGCGCTCCTTCGGGGGAGCAATGTCGAAGGCGTCGGGGCTCACCCCGTCATCGGTCTTGATCGAGGCACGGCCGCGCAGATTCGCCCCGCTCGTGTTCGTCACCGTGAAAGAGACCTTGCCGTTCTGGTCCAGTCTCGTGGTCGTCGATGTGATTCGGAACGTGCTCATCTTCAGTCTGCCCCCATCATTCGAATGTCAGGTCATATGTGACGTAAGCCGGCTTCTCTAACTCCATGATTCGTTCGATCAGGTCGCGGTATGGCTCCGTTGCCTTGGGCGCGACCAAAGCGACGTGAAAGGTTTTGCCGGCGGGCTGTTCGTCCAGAACGAAACCGCTGTAACCGGTCGCCACCTCCAGGAACCGCTGAAGACAACGTTTCGTACCACGCCACTTCCAGAAAAACGCGGCGAGCGTGACCAACGAGCGGAGGCGGCCGACCCCAGGCGCGAACCCGGATCCAAACCCCTCATGTCTAGGACCCTCGCCGAGTAGCGGCTCGAGGTCCATCCAGCGCGCGAGATAAGGCACGAAACGGTCGGGCGCACGCCGAGCGTCGAAGTACACGTCCAGGTTTGCGAGCGCCTCTTCAGAGGGCGCGTGAAGTTGCTCCATCAGATCGAGCAAGGCATGCAGCGGAGCGCCGGGCGCCACCGTACGCTGAAAATTGCGCGGCAGCAAGGGCTCGATCTCTGTTCGCTTCATTCGCTTGCCACCTCGAGGTCATGCACGTCGGAGCAGACGAGCCAGGTTGGTGGAATCGTCACGTCTTCAATCGTGAACTCGCGCCGTGAGGAAATCTGGTAGCTGACGCCGGCATCGCGGCTCGACACGATTCCCTTGATGCCGCCTGCCATCAGGACACGGCCATCGGGGTTGGCCGCGACCGCATCGACAGGATGGAAGCGACTGGGATCCCGCAGCGGCAGGCCAGAGTTGACGTCAGGCATGTGCCAGATCGCATCGTCCGCTCGGCTGTCCAGCCACATGACTCCGCCGTGGTGAGTGGCCGCGAATATCTTCTCGCCTTGAAAGGCCAGGTCACGGCAGCTGCCGGCAGCCTCGAAGCCCTTCTTATGCGCGACCCATCCCTCGACCGGATCCTGCGCGCCCAATGTCCATGAGTGACAACCGCTTCCAGGGTCGGTAGGGGACTCCACCGCCACCCCAGCCCACAGGAAGGCGCGCGGACCGTCACGCTGGACCGTGAGAACCCTGACATCCACGTGCTCGAGGCCAATCGATCGGAAGGTGTTCGTGCGGCCCCCACTCCTCGAGAAAAAGACGCCTCCTTCCCCTTGCACGGCGGTTGCGACGCATGCGACCTCGCTGACGATCGCGGCGGCGACCGAGTAGAGCGGACGGCTCGCATCGCGGACGTCGACCAGCACCTGTACCGGGCTGGCGTCTGCCTCGAGCGGCAGTTCGTACAAACCTTTGTCGCTCGCAAGCAGCAGATACATGACGTCGTCCCGGCCAATCCACGCCAGGTCATTGACACCAAACTGCAGCGCACGCGTCGAGGTCGCCCACGTCTGCCCACAGTCCGTCGACAGGTAGAGTCGCGAAGTCTTGTCACCGAGCCTGGTCACAACGGCGAGACGGCCGGCCGTGTTTGGATCGGGTTCGGCCATGAGCACCTGCTCGTCCGGAAAGCTCTTGGTCAGCTCCCACCCGCTGCCATCATTCCGCGAGCTGAAAAGGTTGCTGCCAGAGCTCGCGTACCACATGCCAGGCTGGCTCGGATCGGAAGAAAGGTGGGTGACGTTCGCGTCGGGGACCATGTCGACGATCAAACGAACGTTGTCGATCCACCGTACACCAGGCTCGCGCTGCGACACATAGAAGATGTCGGACACTCGCAGGGGCTGGCCGAATTCCCAGCCGCCGTTGTTGGTAGGGGTCGCAAGTGGATTGACGGCGTCGTACAGCGCCGAAAGCACACGCTGCCGCACCCTGGTGGCGTCTTCCTCGCGCCGCACATGAAGTCTGGCCTGCACTTTTACGGGCTTGTATCTGCCCCAGCTGACGAGACAGCTCGTCCCCAACGGCCTGCGTTCATCGAGCAGGGTCTGCACTTGAGACCGAGCTTCTTCGGTCTCCTGCGAGGCAAGGGCAGCGGCAGATACGAGACCCTCAGGCCGCTGCTCAGGGGGCACCTCGGGTACCAGAATCACCTCTACAGTGCCCGGCGAGGCGAAGGTCCAGTACGCCGCGCGTGTTACAGCGCGAGCGCGGGCAACGGCTCCGACACTGGTGGCGTTCAGCTCGTAGTCCCGGGCGGTGACGGCCCTGCTCAGCGAATGAAGCTCCTGCGGTCCCCGAATGAGGGCGTTCTCTAGGCTTTCGGCTGCGCGTCCACCCGTCGCGGCGGCCGGGTTCGTGACCTCGACTCCCGTGATCTGATCCTTCATGGTGGTCAGGCTGTTCGCCGGCAGATTTCCTTGTGGCCCACCTCCGCGCCGATACCAGACCATGATCTCGCGCCCCGCGGCAGGAACTCCGGCAAGGGCCGCCGGCTCACTGTCGGCGCCTGACCCGCCGGGCTGTGTCAGGCGCGCCGCCGGCGCAAAGATGATGGTTCCCTCGAGGCGGTCGGCGACGTAGACGAGGTCGTCGGGTCCAGAGTCGGTGAAGTGGTCGACTTCGCGCCAGATCCGATAGTCCTTCCCGTTGAAACGGCGGGCGGCCGCTCGTTCTCCGAGGTCTGCGGCGGTGGCCTCCACCCCGACGACAAGATCAAGCCCGCCTTCCGTCGCGGCTATGACCGGCGGGCGGGCCAGGGTGAGCCATAGGCCTGGGCGACCAGTTCCGACGCCGGCCGACTCGCCGTCGATCACGTCGCAGTCGATGCCGAGTACATCGACCTCCTTGCCGTCGGCCGCGATGCTGACCGGCGCGGTGGTCACGAACACCGGGGCGGTTCCGCCAGCGCCGCCCCGAGAGACCGTGACCCGAGTTCCCTGCGGTATCGCGATGGCCCCGCCCGTTGTGGTGCGCTTGAACCGGAGCATGGTCGTGGCCGCCGATGGTGGGTGGAGGCGGACGCCGATCATCCTCAAGAACTCGTGGTATGCCTTGTCCGGGACGCGGTTGAGCCGGTAGAGCATGACGTCGGTCAGATGGGCGAACAGCTCGACCAGCACGATCCCGGGGTCACCGGGAGAGAGGTCGGTCCAGTTTGGGCTCTTTTGGGCGATCAACCGGCGCGCCTCCTCCACGAGGTCGGCGAAATTGCGGTCGTCGAGGTTGGGGGACGGGATCGGCATTCAGGGCTGCTCTCCGGTGAGATTGAAAGAGACTGTCAATCGATCCATCTGTTGGGTCGCCCGCACGCGGTACTCGAGTAGCACGTCGAGACGTCCTGGGTCGTCGGGATTTTGACCGGCATCGAGGCGGACGACCTCTATGCGGGGCTCCCACCGGTCGATCGCCTGCTTGACGTAGTGGATCGCCAGACCGGCTGTCGTGTAATCGTTGGGAGAGAAGATGAGCCGGTACAGGTAGCAGCCGTACTCGGGCCTCATGACACGTTCGCCAGGCACGGTCGTCACAAGCAGTAACACGGACTGCCGGATCGACTCGTCGAGCTCGACCATCTGAATTCCGCCCCGCAAGTTCGTCCTGAGGCCGACGGTCTCGCCCGCCCGCGCAAAGTCGGGATGCACGAAACGCAAAGTTCGAAAGAGCGGCTTCTTCACGACGTCGCCGAAACCAGTGTCTGGCCGGCCGTCCGCACCTTGTAGTGGATGGTGCCAGGAGGCGTACCGTCGGTGTATCCCTTGACCGAATCAAGGCAAACCCGGTGACGATCGATGCGGACATAGGTCGAATATCCAGAATCGACCTTCAAGGTGTGCTGACACGGCTTGATGCCGGCGAGCGGATTGGTGTTCGGGCAACCGGAAATTCCGCGACTCTCGGGATCGGTCGCCACAAGGATCCTCTGGCCGGAGATCCGAACCAGCTTCTGGCTAGGCCGATTCTTCACGTGGCCAAGCTCGTGATCGCAAACCATGAGACCTGCCTCGGTTACGAGCTTCATGTCATGCCGTCTCGAAATCGACTGCCGCGCCGCGTATGCGGATTTGCTTGCCAGGTGCGGAGATGTCGAGGTTAGTAGCCGCCTGCAGCGTGACCTTTTGCTTTGCAAGCTCCAGGAAGGAGCCGCCCGCATCCTCCATGCGGATGCGCTGGTTTGCGTCGTCGAATGTCAGCTTCATCCCTCCCGCCGTCAGCAGCGAGAAAACCCGCACCGCGCCGCCATCGACACCGCCGGCAACCGGGGCACCGCCGGCGCCGTAAAGGCCGCCGAGCACCAGCCCGGCCGCCGGATCCTGAAAGGGCAGCAGGACCAGGACGGTGTCGTTGACGTCGGGGAGCGCCACCAGTCCCTTGCCGGAGCCTGCCGCAATCGCGACAACCTCCATCCAGTCGGTCTCGAGGTCCCCAATCGTTGGCAGGCGGACCTTGACCCGGCCTTTCGAGTCAGGGTCGTCGACTCTTGTCACCACGCCGATCGTCGCTTCTGCGGTGCGCGGCCGCTTCGCAATCGAGAGCGGCTGCGAGCTGAGCCGTGAAACAAAGCCCATCCGGACATCGATTGTGTGGTCGACCGCGGTGAGCATGAATTGGTCGGCGAACGAGTTGTCTGTCCCGCTGACCGTGACCACGGTGCCGGGTCGCAGGGCAGGGTCCCCTTCGGCCAAAGCCTCCAGCGTCGTCTCGCTGCCCAACCGCTGGTCGAGCTCGCCGCCGGCGATGGCGTCGGCTTGCCCGTCGCTCGACAGGTGCTCGTTGATAAGAAAAAGCTTGCCGTCTCCGCTCAATTGCTCGGGGGCGACCACATCGAGTGGAGGCGACGGCAAACGTCCGCTGGAAGCTTGTCCGGCGAAGGGGGCGGCGGTGAGCGGGTCCCAACCCGAAATCGCCACCGTTCTGCACGCTGGGTCGCCGTTCAGCTGAAGCGTCACCTCCAGGAGCGTGTCCCCCAGCTGAAGCTCGATCGCGTCTCCGGCGCCTCGTAGGGAGAAGAGGTGGAGGGTCTGGCGTCGAAGCGCGTAGTACAGGCCGCATCGCTCCAACGTTTCGCCTAGCAGCTCGAGGTCCGACTGCCGATCCTGGATGACCATCTTCCAGACCGGCCCCTCTTCCTCGGCCTCGACCGATAGACCGATGTCCGAGACCAGCTCTTCAGCCAGCGACCGCGCCGTCACGTCGAGATGGGTGCGCACCTGGTGGCGCTTGCGCAATCGGTGCATGCGGTCGTATGCGCGGACCCTGACCTCTCGGCCGCGATCGGGTCCATAGACCTGCTCAACGGCCGTGACATCGCCCGTGAAGAGTCCGTCGTCGGACCCCGCGACGGCGATCCCCAGGTCGGAGCCCGGAGCAAAGGTCGCAAGTGGCGGCAATGGACCTGGCGGATCGGTAAAAACGAGCTCGCAAAGGCTCGGCATCGACAGCCGCTGCTGGACTCTGACCTCGGCCAGGCCGGCGACGTCAGGCGCGCCCAGCGCACTCCCGGCGACGGTCAGCGTCACCTCCGGCAGCGAGGTGACCGCCCTCACCACATACCTCCAAGAACAGAAGGTAGAGGAAGCCTGAGTGTCATGCCGGGAGTGAGGTTCATCGGATTCTCGATGCCGTTATCGGCGGCGATTGGTTTCCAGTGGCGTGGATCGATGCCGTTGTCGTAGAGAAAGTTGTCCATGCGCTGGCCGCTGGCCTCCCCTTCCCCGCCGGTCGCTTGACGCACCCGGAACTGGTCCGGCGGGAGGGCTACCAGATCCTCGACTCGAAGGAATGTCCCTCCTGGTAGATCAGCCGGACGCGGGATCGGCCGGACCGGCTCGCCCGTCCGAACAAACCGCATCTTCAGCCAGGACCGGCGAGCGGTCCCGTCGGGCGTGAAATTCTCCAATCGCTCCGCGACCGCTTCGACGATGCCGGGGATGTTCCAGGACTTGCCCCAGACAAAGCGTGCAAGGGTCGGTCGTGCGAAGCCGTCGTCCTCGACCGCGTTCTCGCACAAGTCCCACAGCGGGCTCGTCAGGTCGCGTACATCTTGGGTCTCGATCGTCGAGCCGACCAACGAAATGTCGAAGAGCAGCTCGAACTCGATCTCGGTCCGGCCGCCACCCGTGAAAAGGAGAGGGTCGTCAGCCAGCGCGGCTCCAGTCAGCTGACCGCTCGCCGATCGGCGGGAACGGACTCCACCCGTGCGGCGAATCACCAGGCTCTCAGGGTTGAGCAGACAGCCGAGTCGGTCGCCGGTGCTCTCGATCAAGAACGCGACTCGCTCCATCAGCGCCGCCTCTGCTCAGCGTCCAGGAAGGCTTGCCGGCGAAGCTGCAGTCCGAGCAGTGCCGTCGTTTCGTTCGGCGGTGGCTCAGGCGCGGGTAGGTCCGGCCACCTTGCGTTCGGCAGCCCCTTGAGCAAGTGATCTGAGTGCGGGACTCGGTCCAGCGACCTTGCGCGCGGCTGCGGTTCGCTGGGGACGATGACTTCAAAAGTGCGTTTATGGGTGGCCGGCGCGACGGTCACCGAAACTCCTGGTTCGGCGATGTGACGCCGCATCAGCGTGAACGGAACGAAGACGCTGCCCGAACGGGCCAGGGCTCGCGTCAATTTCTCTGGATGAGCGCCACCTTCGGGACCAGGCCTTGTGCCGACCGGCATCCAGGATCCTTGAGGCACTTCGGGCAGATGGTTCTCAGGTTCGCGCGCCTGCAAGCGTGCTTCGGTTTGGGTTTCCCCGGCTGCCGGGCCATGCTTCACGGCAGGTGGCTTTTCGACCTCGCCCGTAGCCGGCCCACGCAGCTGCGGCATCGCGCTCGCCGGCGACGGCTCCGGCAGGGCCCTGGCACGCGATGGGGGCTGATCTACGAGAGGTGTGATGCGACGGACAGGAGGCGGCGGCACGCTGATCTGGGGCTCGCCGGCTTCGCGAGTACTCGTCTGCTCGGCGACCGGAGGCGGCAGCTGTGCCAGCCTCTGGGGTGGCGTCCCGGATTGTGGAGGTGGGTAGGAGATCGCCGGCTGGTCTGGTGGCGACGTAGACGGCGCCGTTGCCTCCAACAGTTGTGGGGCGCCTTTCCTCACCCGCCGCAGCCAGTCTGCCGGCGGCCCCCGGTGGTTCACGACCATGCGGCCCTGGGCGTCGCGAACCCAAACGCCGGCCGCATCCGTCGGTGCGGCGGACGAACGCGCCGTGGCACGGGCGAGAAGCAAGTTGGCGAGCGCCAACAACCTCAAGCCGACTGCGCGGTACAGCCAGCGCCTCATCGTCCTTCGCCTAGGCGCGCTGGAGAGACTCGTACACGATGGTCACGCTTTCGATCGCGATTTCCTGACTTAGCGCGTCGAGCGCGGCTCCACGCCACGCCGAGACCCACGCGCTCATTAGGTCCCAGCGCATGACCTCGGCGGTTCCCGCGCTGTCGAGCAACAGGATCGAAACATTCCTGCGGGCCGGATTCCCATTGACCGCCGTCATGAACCAATCGAACAGCTCACGCGAGGATGTAAGGCCGTATTTCAGAGTCACGTCCTGGTAGCGCACATGACCGGGAACGCGATGCTCGACCGCCGTGTTGCCGGCTTCGCGATAACGGATTGCATCGACGGTGCCACCCAGTCCGGTGCATTCAGTGAAGTGACCCAGTGCCGCTCCCACGGATAACACCTTCCACTGATAGGTGCGGTACGGGTCCACCCATACACCCGCCGCGGCCTGGCCTTCGGTTGGGGTCGGTGCTGCCTGCGGAGGATTCTGCGCCATTTACGCCACTCCCAATGCTTCAACTTGAGTTCCGCCCTGCCACTGGCTTATGCGGAACACGACAAACTCGGCCGGCTTCACTGGTGCGATCCCAATCACGGTGACGACCATCCCCAAGTCGATCACTTCCGATGGGTTCGTCTCCTCGTCGCACTTGACAAAGAAGGCTTCAGCCGGCGTGCGGCCCATCAGAGCGCCTGTGCGCCACAGATATGTCAGAAAGGCACCGACGTCACGCCGAATCGACTTCCACAGCGTGCGATCGTTCGGTTCAAAGACCACCCAGTTGGTGCTTCGCCCGATCGACTTCTCGACCATGATGAAAAGGCGGCGTACGTTGAGATAGCGCCACTCGCTGCTGCTGTCAGCCAGAGTCCGCGCCCCCCACACAAGGCTGCCCTCGCGCTCAAAGAAGCGAAAGCAGTTGACGCCGGCAATGTTCAGCTCTCCTTGCTCCGCTGGGGTAAGGCGGTAGGTGAGGTTCACCGCACCTCGGATCGTTTCGTTCGCCGGCGCCTTGTGGATGCCCCTGTTTGCATCCGACCGCGCCCAGATGCCGGCGACGTGACCGCTTGGCGCGACCTCGACGAGGTTGCCAGGCGGCAGCGGATCTTTGACCACGATCCACGGGTAGTAAAGAGTTCCGTATCCGGAGTCGCTCTGTCGCGGGCGGAGGCCGGCGGTCGGAGACGGCTCGCCCTCAGCGGGCTTCTTCGCCGAGGTCGTCCCCACCTTCGTCAAGGCATCGATATTGGGCACGTTGAGCGGCGTGTCGAGGATCGCTACGCGGTCCTTCATGTTTTCGCAATGCGTCAAGATCGCGTCGTATGAGACCGGGTCGGTGTAGCCGGGACAGACGACGATGGCGACCTCATCGATCTGTTCGAGCACGCGAAGCCCCTGCCTGTCTCGACCGCCGGACGTGACCGGCTTGCCCTTGCCGACGTTGACCACGTAGCAACGAGCGCCGCCGTTCTGGAAATAGCCGAATACGGCTTGCGACAGCGGCGTGCTGGTAGCTCCGTCGGGAACATACAGTCGCACGAACTCACTCCAGTTGTTGACCGGCTGGCCGATGTTGAGCAGAGCGGTGGGATCCGGCGCTTCGCCTACAAAACCCGGTGTGCTGATGCCCAGCGGGGTGATCGGATGGGTGCCGCCCGGGACCTCCTCGACGTACACCCCCGGGGCTGTGTAAGTGGTCGCCATAGTCAGTCCTCCAACTCGTCAAATCGGATCAACACTGGTTCATCGCCTCCTGTGCTCACCTCGACCGCCTTCTCGTGCCTGCGGGCCTTGACCCGGACCAGCTTCTTGAGGGGATCGACCGGTACGCCCTTGAAACCAAATCGCCCGGCGTAGTCGGTCTCGGTCACCATGTCCGCCATCGGGATCTCGACGATTGCGTTCGCCAGCGGGACGCCTCCTGGCCCAACGACGGCGCCGAAGAGTTGCGTCAGCTGCGTACCTTCGATGACAAGCGGCTTGCGGACGAGCTTCTGTTTCGGCTCGGGCAGCAGCTGGCGAAGGGGAACCTTGAGATAGAAGCTCGGACGCGGCGTGGCTGACAATGCCGACCACATCTCCGCAGGCACCGGTTCCAGCTCCACCTCATAGCGAGGATTTGTCATCGCTCCGATGGCCAGCGCGCCGAGAAGACGATGTCGCTCGTCTACATCGGACGCCCACGCCGAGACCAGGTAGCGGAGCGCCAGCTGCACGGGTGGCCGACGGTCGCCCCGCATCGGTGGGGCCGGAAGGAGGGCTGCCAGGTGCAGATTGACGACGGTCTCAGGTGCGTTCGATGGCGCGGCCAGCGAGACCTTGGCTGATTTTTCGACAATTGCCGACGCCCAGTCGCGCAGCTCGGTGTCGATGTCTTCGATCATCCGGTTCGCTCCGGGACGGCGATCTTGGCGGCGCCGGCCTCAGCGCAACTACACGGCCTTTGGGCGTCGGGCGTACGCGAGCAGCCAGTCGGTAAGCGACTTGAGCTCCGGCGCCATGGAACCGTCGTATGCAGTGATGCTGTGCGACATGCCGCTGCGATGAAGCCTGATGTCGTATTGGAAGCGGTCGGCGCCTCGAGGCGGCCGCGCCGGCGCAGCGAAATCCACTTGATCGATGAGCCTGCGCAGCTCATTAGCGTCGGAATCGGGAATCCGCGCCGAATCGACGGTCGTCCGCACGCTGGTGCCGGCCAGCCCGCCGCTCCGCTCGAACTGGATCTGGAACCCGTCGCTGCGCGCCACGGATCCAGCGTAGACCTATGAGACGGCAATCCCCACCGCCTCCCACCCCTCTTTCACGGCCTTGAGCTCGGCGCCCGTTCCAAAATGGTGCTGGGTCGTCCGCACCGTGATCCGCGCGAACATATGGAAACCAGAGCTTGGTATGAGCCTCGGATCGCGCAGGGCCTCATACCAGACAAGACCTGCCTTCTCCCAGGCGTGACCTCCGATCCCCATCGCGACGTTGTAGAAGGCGCAGTTTGGAATTCCCGAGTTGCGATGGACCCCTCCGTTGTCGGCCGTCGTCCGCACGTAGTCCTTCATGTGCGCGGGCTGGTTGTCGCCATCGAAGGCTGTGCCGGGCTTGGCCATCGAACGGAGGGCTTTGCCGTGCAGGGCCTTGCCGATGATCTTGTCTCCGATTAGCCAATCCGCCTTGTCCGCGGTCTGGCCCGCCGCATACTGCTTTACCAGCGATCCGAAAACGTCCGAGATGGACTCATTCAGAGCTCCCGATTGGCCGGTGTAGGCGAGATTGGCGGTGTGCTCCGTGACGCCATGGGTCAGCTCGTGGCCGATTACGTCGACGCCCTGGGTCGTCCGGGTCAGGAATTCGCCGTCGCCATCGCCAAACACCATGCGGGTGCCGTTCCAGAAGGCGTTGTCGTACTTCTCTCCGTAGTGGACGACGCCGTCCAGTTTCATTCCTCGGTCATCGATCGAGTTGCGCTTGTAGGCGTCCCAGTAGAACTTGAATGTCGCGCCGAGGCCGTCATAGGCCTCGTTCACGGCCGGATCGCTGACCGCCTTGCTGCTCTCGCTCCTGACTACGCGGCTGGAGTCCGCCTCCTCGCTCTGTTCGGCGTCGTAAATAGTCCGCGTCGGCGCACCGGCCACGGCTTCGATCAAAGGTCGCGGGCGGAACGGGACGAGATTGGTGAGGAGGGCGTTCTGGAGGCGCGCGGTCCGGATCGAATGGTCACGCGAGAGGGCTGCCATAGCAAGCTCGCGTTGCTCGGCCGTGCCGTTCCGGACGATGTGTTCGAGGACCGACGGCTGGACAAAGAAGCAGCTGCAGATCTTCCTCACTGGGACACAAACCTCCATGGCCGCGCACGGGGTCAGGGACCGGGCGGGGTGTCCCATATATGGGCCCGACAGAGCGTCTTGTCAAGTAAAAAATTTGATTGACACAAGGCCGGTCAGGCCTACGATTGGGCGGACCTGAGCCGAAGACGTAGGCAGCGCCTCGGAGGAGCGAAATGACGACCGACAAGAGCCATCACGCCAAGCCCAAAAGCCAATCGAGGAAGCCCAAGCGCACCGATGGCTCGGGTCAATCCACGCACTCGATGACTCAAACGGACAGGGTGACCACTTACTACCCGCCGCATCCGCCGCGTGTCGCTACCAATGTCTACATCAAGAGTCACCACCAGCTCACGGTCGTCGAGAACAAGCCGTGCTGGGCTTGCGGCATCACGCACAAAGACTGCGTAAGGCTGAAGGACGAGCTCAAGGGCGTCGCCATGGAAACCCACCACTTCTGGACCGAGGACGCTTTCACGGGCGAGGGCGGGGGACTGGGTGGCATCTACTGGCCCAGGGTGATGTCGGACCACAAGGACTTCGACTGGAAGGGATCTGGCTTCGACGTCAACGATCCATCGACCTTCAAATACTTCGTCGATTCCGTCTACAACCTCCAGGTGCTGTGTTCCGCATGCCATCGAGCCGCCAAGCCCGTTTTGCACTGGCTCGCCGGCAAGCCCGACCCGAACCGGGGAAACGTTGTCTGGCCGGCCAACGCGGGAAGCATCGGCATCCATCACTCGAACTACCCCGTCTATCGCGACCAGCGCCACGCCCGGCCGGACACCCCACCTTTCCAAACTCAGCTGACCCACTTCATCGCGGTCCCACCTGCGACGATGCGGCTGGCTGACAACCAGGCCGTCGCAGAGGCCGAAAAGATCCCTCTTTACGGCCACCAGCTGCTTGCCCCCAGTCAGGTTCGTGTCCCAGTCAGGACCTGAGAGGGCCGGGACCACGCAGGAGATCGAAGCGTCGGGCGACGCCGCGGCGGCTGCTCAACACGAGGCCGTCGCCGGGATGGTCTATGCGCCCGCGATCTCCGACGAGCTCGAGCGGGAGCGCAATCGCGGCCAGGCCCTGGAGAACTCGGCTGAGGCCGTAGTTCGCTCAGTCGCGACGATGCTCGCCCTCTTCACCGCCGTCTTGGCCCTCCTAGGCGGGACGCATCTGGGCCTCGCCCCGATCTCGTTAGCTCTCATCGCCATCGCATATGGCCTACTCATAGTGTCCGGGCTTGCCGCGACCGGGGTCAGCATGCTGGGACATCGACTTCGTTCGTCTGGGGAAATCTCCACCGACGTCCTCCAAACCTGGTTGGCGAACTGGGGCGCCATGGATGGTGTGGCCGCGGCTCGGGATGTCGCAGGCCTGAAGGTCGGGCTGCTGAAGACGATGCGCCACGGCAATTTCCGGAAGCGACAGGTGACCATTCTGGCGGTCGGCTGTGAGCTGGGCGGGCTGACCGCGCTGGTGGTGAGTCTGGGGAGCATAGCCGTCAAGCAGCTTTTCGCCACTTGACAGCAAACGTGCCGAGGTTACGCTGTGTGCCGTCGCGCCGGTTGGTTCTAGGGGGAAACAGATGTCTGCGGATTTGATGCGTTACGCCGGCTACGCACTGGCGATCGTGGTCGGGTTGGTGGGCTTGATCTCGGGAATCGCCTCCGGCCAGGGTACGGTCGCCGGGGCCGGAGCCGGATGGCTCGTTGATGCAGTGATCCTCATCGCCTACCGCCAAAACTCGCGAGTTCAGGCCTCGGCAGATCCTACGAAATCCTTGTTTTCAATCTTTGACGATGTCAAGCCCTGGCTCTGGGGGGTGGTCGTGGCCATCCTTATCGCGGGCGCGGTGGTCGGGTATTTCATCAAGCACTGAGCAACGGGATGGTTCCTGTTTATTCGGCATCCGCGATTTGCAGCGCCTGGAGGGGTGAGCTGGAGGAGCAGTGGGCCTCGTCCTCGGGCTGATCGAGCTTGCCGTTTGCCTCGGCGTTTTTTTCCTCATCGGGCTGAGGGGGTGGCCCGGCGCCAACGACGATTGCCTCGACACCCAGCCGAACACGTGCTATTGCGAGCGGTTGCGGACCGGGAAGATGGTCCTCCAACCGATCAACACCTGGACGAACGTCGGATACATGGCGGTTGGCCTGGCGATTCTTGCCGTGCTTCCGTCTCTTTTGGGCGCAAACCCGATGGCTGGACCAGATCTGTATTCGGTCGGCCTGGGCATGGTGATCATCTTCCTCGGGCCCGGAAGCATGTTCTTCCACGCCTCGATGAAAGCTTGGGGCGGTTGGATCGACAACATCTCAATGAATCTGTTCATCTCGTGGGTGGCGCTCTACGACGTTTTCCGCATGGTGCACGGCAGTGAGCTTTTGTTCAGTGTCGCGTGGCTGTTGGTCAACGGAGTAATAGGCGCCTTTTTGATCGCCTACCTCCGGAAGGGATATGGCAAGTGGGTGTTTGCCGGCTTGATCGGCTTTTACCTGCTTACTTCTGTCCTGGTGGCGCTGTCGGTTGGCGGAGTTCACCGCGACTTCGGCTGGCTGATCGTTGCGCTCGCAGTATTCTCGGTCGCCTTCGCGATTCAGCAACTGTCCCAGACCAACAGACCGTTGTGCTTTCCCGACAGCTGGTTTCAAGGTCACGGGCTGTGGCATCTGATGACTGCTCTGGCAGCCGGCTCGATCTTTCTTTATCTCCTCACGGAAACATGAAGCCGAGTCGACATGGTTGCTGGTTCATCCCGGGGATCGTCAGTGGTTGACCCCAAGGCGGCAGGTGGACCGATCGCTATCCCGGCCATAAACCTCACACTCAAGGTGTACGCGAATTGCGACCACACCTATCTCGTCTGGAAAGCGAGCGACCACATCGCCGGCTGCCGTGGATTCGCCATATACCGCCGACGCGATGGAGAGGACGAGCTGCTCGACACATATGTGGGGTTTGCCGGCGAAACAGCTGCCCCGGGCACCCTCAAACCGAGCAACAACTGGCCGGTGCAGAAGTTCATGTGGTCGGACTACATGGTCTGGCCCGGCGATGTCGTCCAGTACCGGGTTGTGCCTGTCGCCGGACCCGACAAGGACCACCTCGTAGAGCAGCCCGGCCATGCCAGCGAATGGAGCCCAGCCGTAAGCGTCACCGCCGACACCGACTCTTCCACACATGCCTATTTCAATCGCGGCGTAGTCGCGGCCCAATGGCTCGCTCGGAGACTCGGCCGTCCCGAGGACGCAGCAAACAAGCTTGAAACGATAATCGCCACCCCCGGCGATCCGACGCGCGAGGAACTCGGCGGCGAGCTCATGTCGGCGATGCAGGTGTTGCTGCAGGAGGCTGCCCAGGGATCGAATCAGCTCTACTGCGTGCTGTTCGAGCTGAACGATCCGGACTTGCTAGGCAGACTGCTCAGCATTGGCGAAAGGGCCAACGTCGTGCTGGCAAACGGCAGTCCCCAACCACCTCAGACCGATGAAAACAAATCGGCGCGCCAGGCGCTGTCCGCAAAGGGTGTCAGGGTCTATGACCGCATGGTGCCGAAAGGCTCACTGGCGCACAACAAGTTTGCAGTCATCTGCAATGGACAGCGGGAGCCACTGAAGGCCTGGAGCGGCAGCACCAACTGGACTATGACCGGGCTCTGCACGCAGTCCAACAACGGAATCATGTTCACCAACCCGGAAATTGCGAGGTTGTACCTGGACCAATGGGATCGCCTGAAATTCGCCGGGAATGAGTTTCCCCCTGAACTGGTTTCCGCGAATGACACGCTGAAAACGGCAGCTTACGACGACCGGAAAGTGAGCATCTGGTTCACTCGAGTGAACGACCAGTTCGACCTCGTTGACGCGAAGAAACACATCGACGAGGCGACCCAGGGGATTCTCTTCTTGATGTTTAACCCGGGACCTTCTGGCACCCTGTTGAATTTCATCATCGAGCGCAATGACGCGACGTCACCGTCATACGATCCTCATCTCTACACCCACGGCGTGCTGAATCAGGACCCGAGCACGCACAAGAACCCGATCCATCTCTTCAATCGAGGCCAAGAGAACCGGGCCGATTTCGAAATAGCTCTTCCGGCAGCGGTCACCCAACAGTTGAATTACTGGCGGAAGGAGCTCCTGAAGCTCCCCAGCGCGCATGCACTCGTCCATTCAAAGACGATTGTGATTGACGCTTTCGGACGTAAGCCTGTCGTCATGACCGGCTCGCACAACATGGGGCCACGCGCCAGCACAGTCAACGACGACAACCTGGTCATCATCGAGAACGATCCCTCCCTCGCCGAGGCATACGCGGTCTACATCATGGGCGTCTTTGACCAGTACTGGTGGAGGTTCAGAACGAACCAAAGCGGGCAGTTGCAATGGAACGGTCTGGTGGACAACGACGCGTGGCAAGACTCTTATTTGTCAGGTCCCAGGCTGCATGAATTGAAATTCTGGCTGGGCGAGGAGTAGGACATGGGCACGATGACAACGGACGAGCGCATTGGTGAGGGTATTGGAGTCAGGTCGACCGCACGCAACGTATGGAACTGGTTATTTGCCCCGCTGCTGCGCACTATCACCAACGCGGTGGCCGGTGCGGTGATCTTGGCGCCTTCTGGAACTGCCGGTACGGTCCTCGGAGCTGCTGTCGGGGGAGGGCTCGGAGCAGCACATGGGTGGCGGATGGCGTACGCACACACCTACGACTGGACGACACCAGGCGGGGTTATCGAATTCATCGCGGACAACACGTGGGGACTGCCGAACGCCGTGGTCGGCTCGCTGTTCGCGACTCTGAACCTCTGGAACGGTGTGAAGGTTGAAGTGAGCCGTGCGAGTGGCAGCCTGTATCACGCGTCGGGCTGGTTCGGCGAGTACGACACCACGTTTGGCAACGTGACTGTGGGTACTATTGTTCCTAAGCACGAGGCGGTCCACGCCTTGCAGGCCAGGATATTCGGACCGCTCTACTATCCGCTGTTCATCGCGTCGTATATCATCTGCACCATCGCGCCGTACTGGCTGCTGTATCACGACACGAAGAACAAGCCCATCAACAGCTTCGGCAGGTACTTCAAGTGCGGCGTTTATCCACACACGTGGTTTGAGGAGTGGGCTTACTCCGTTGACGGCAACCCGCCATGCACCTGATGCGGCAGAAACATCAGTCATAAGCGGCCCACCTCCAGCGCCACCACCTCCGCCACCCGGATTTCCGGGATCGCCAGCTGGCTCAGCACGTCTTCCGCCATGTCGATGAAGTCTAGTTCGGGCCAACAACCTAGCTCGCTCACTTTCGAGCGAGATCTCACTCTAGGTAGCAGACCGCTCAGACCCGTCTGACGCGGAGTAGGTGGTTCGAGTCTTCGTTGTTGCCAAATGGACTTGTCGTAGGCAACAACGTCGGCCCACCTTTATCTCCCTATCGGGCTTGAGCCAGTTCTTCCCTCGGGCACCGGTTGCTATCCGGTTGCTATCCGGTTGCTATCACCTCCCGACGACCGGTGTCCGCGGTCGAGCGATTCGAATTCGGAATTGGCTCCGGACCAGGGATTCGAACCCTGAACCTTGCGGTCAACAGATCGCTGAGCCCCGTTCAGAAAGAGCGGCTCGAATTCGCTTGGTGCCGCTGAGTATCACCAAATAGTACGGTCTATCGTCGGCGTTGCTGTATTGCCCGTTTTAGGTTGTTGTAGTATAGGG
>Ga0207684_10001418_pt1 | contig 25959 bp, 25 predicted proteins | sample KBSK5501metaG_FD_184342 | JGI IMG/M metagenome (GOLD analysis project Ga0207684, IMG submission 184342) | Corn, switchgrass and miscanthus rhizosphere microbial communities from Kellogg Biological Station, Michigan, USA - KBS K5-50-1 metaG... | ecosystem: Host-associated > Plants > Roots >...
GCCAAACTCCTGCAATCCCTCCACCACCCGCACGTACTCCTCGGCCGATTCGCCGGCAGCCGATACGATCAGCGGCACGCGGTGGGGGCGCGCGGCCAGGGCGCGCCGGTAGGCCTCGAGTCCCGGATTGTGGAACCCATTGCAGTTCACGAGCCCGGGCCCCTCGGCGGTGACGATGCGCACCAGGTTGGGTTGCGGATGGCCGGGGCGAGGGGAGGACGTGATGCTCTTGGTGGTCACGGCGCCGAAGCCGAGCCCCATCGCGCGGCGAAGGATCGTGGTGTCGTAGTACATGGAGGAGAGGATGAGTGGGTTCGCGAGTCTCACGCCGCCCAGGGTCGTCTGGAGCCGTGGATCGGCCCGACGGAAGATCGGGAGACGATCGAGGGGCAAGAGCCGCAGTCCCCATTGACCGAGGGGCACCGCGGCGCGCTCGGGGAGACGCGAGAGCAGCCCATGGTAGAGGGCGCGATACAGGAGATCGGCGGCGCGGACCATGGGCTCGGCGCCATGTTATCCTAGGCTCGAATGGACCGCTACGAGCTCTCTGGCTTGGGGGTGCGTCATGGCTGAGGACAGCACACGCCACCTGCTCAAGGCATTTGGTATCGCGATGACCAACTTCGAAGACGCCGTCGCCGCGGGCGAGCTCGAGGCCGCGCGCAAGGCCGAAGCCGAGCTGCGCGAGCACTTGAAGGGACTCATCGCTCTCATCGAAGAGCTTTCCGAGAAGGCTCAGAAACTGTAGACGTGCTTGGCCCTTTCATCGACGCCTCGGGCGCCCGCCTGATCCTGCCGGCGCCGCCGCGGCGGATCGTCTCCCTCATCCCCAGCATCACTGAGATTCTCTTCACCCTGGGGCTGGACGAGGCGGTCGCCGGCTGCACCATCTTCTGCACCCAGCCTCCGGAAGGCGTGGCGACCAAGACCCGGGTGGGAGGCGAGAAGAATCCCAAGCTCGACCTCATCCGCGAGCTCGGGGCCGATCTGGTCGTCGCCAATATCGAAGAGAACATCCGCGAGCACATCGAGACGCTGCGAGGCTGGGGTGTCCCGGTCTACGTGGTCTATCCGCGAACCGTTGCCGACGGTATCCGCCTCATCCGCGATCTCGGCGCCGTCACGGGGGCGGAGGAGCGGGCCGCCGCGCTGGCCGCACCGCTCGAGCGGCGCTACGCCGAGGTGCGCGCCCGGCTGGCGGGCCGGCCTCCGCAGCGCGTCTTCTGTCCCATTTGGCGCAACCCGTACATGACCATCAACCGGGACACGTATGTGCACGACATGCTGGCGGCATGCGGCGGAGAAAACATCTTCGGCTCAAGGCCCGCGCGTTACCCGGCGGTGACGCTGGAGGAAGTGGCCCAGGCGCGGCCCGAGGTGATCCTGCTCCCCGACGAGCCCTACCGGTTCCGGGATGCGCACCTGGCCGATTTCGCGCCCCACGCGGAGATTCCGGCGGTGCGGGCCGGGCGGCTCCACTTCGTGGACGGCAAGCTGCTCTCCTGGTATGGACCGCGGATCGGCGAGGCCCTGGAGACCCTTCCGGGACTGCTGGCTACCGCTTAGATTTCCGAACGCGGCGCTTGCGGCCGGCAGGCTTGCGGGTCGCCCGCTTTGCGCCGGACTCGATCTCCAGGATCATTTCGATCTCGACGGGAATGCCCATGGGCAGTGAGCCCATGCCCACCGCCGAGCGGGCGTGGCGGCCGTTCTCTCCGAACACCTCGACCATCAGGTCCGAAAAGCCGTTGACGACCTTGGGCTGCTCACCGAAGCCCTCGACGGCATTGACCATGCCCAGGACCTTCACCACGCGCTTGACTTTGTCGAGGCTGCCGAGGACATGGCGCGCGGAGCCCAGCAGATTGAGGCCCACGTCACGCGCCACCTTATAGGCCTCTTCCGTGGAGAGATCGCGGCCGACCTTGCCGCGGGCGGTGGGGGCGCCGTCGATCCTGACGGGCCCATGGCCGGAGAGGAAGAGCAGATTGCCCACCCGCACCCCCGGGATATAGTTGCCGACGGGCTTGGCCGGCGTCGGCAGAGTGATTTCCAGCTCCTTCAGTCTGGCTTCGGCGCCCATGTGGGCCTCCCAGAACGGGTTAGGAATTGTCGGGCGGCGGCGTGGCGGTGGGGAACGAGAAGTCCTCGGCGTGCACGCCGATGAAGAAGAACGCCGAGCCGTCAACGTCGGTCCGCCAGACGATGGCCTGCACGTCGAGCGGCCGCCCCTCGGGCGGATCGAAGTGCAGACGCGCCGGGCTGCCGACTTCGAAGGGCTCCTTGCTCATGACCTTCGCCCCGAACGGGCTCAGATTGATCGTCTGGAGGTGATAGCGGCGCTCACCGGCTTCGACGGTGACGGGCCAATTTACCGCGGCGCGCGGATGCCGTCGGAGCTCAGGCTTGCCTTCTCTAAACAAAGGATTCGCCTTTGGCACGGCCCAAGTGTGCCATCGCCCTACGCCTGCACCAAGGAGTTTTTGCGCTTTCTTCAAGGGAGTTCCTCTCTACCGCGGGTGGAAAGAGTCCCCGGGGCCGTGCCACAATGTCCGCGGCAGGATAAAGCGCCACCCTATGACCACGCCCGTCAGCCCGTCCGCCGCCGCGACGCTCGTCCTCCTGCGCGATCGCGCCCCGTCCGGTGTGGAGACCCTGCTGATTCAGCGGCATGCCAAGAGCAAGTTCGCCGGCGGGGATTATGTCTTCCCGGGCGGGAAGGTCGAGGCCGACGACATGCCGGAGGACGTGGAGCGCTTCTGCGTGGGACTGACGGCGCCCGAGGCGGCCGCGCGTCTCGGGGGAGATCTGACGACGCGCCAGGCCCTGGGCTATTGGGTGGGGGCGATCCGGGAGGCCTTCGAGGAAGTGGGAGTGCTGCTCGCGTACGGCCCCGACGGCGGCTTCGTCCCCATCACGCCGGAGAACCGTGCGCGCTTCGAGGCCTACCGCGCGCAATGCCATGCCTCAAACGAGGCCTTCTTTCCCATGCTCCGGGCCGAGAGACTCACGCTGGCCACGGACCGGCTCACCTACTTCGCCCACTGGATCACGCCCGAGGAGAGCCCGATCCGCTTCGACACGCGCTTCTTCGTCGCGGCCACGCCCCCGGGCCAGGAGGCCGCCGCCGACGGCCACGAGATCACCGGCGTGCGCTGGCTCACCCCGGCCGAGGCGCTCGAGGCGCTGGGCCGCAAGGAGATCTCGCTGCGCTTCCCGACCATCAAGAATCTCGAATTGGTGAGCGGCGCGCCTAGCGCTGCCGACGTGCTGACCGGGCTCCACGGGCGCCAGGTGCCGACCATCCGCCCGCGGGTCCTGACCGTGGACGGCAAGCCCGTTCCCGTCCTGCCCGGGGATCCCAGATGGTACTGACCTTCACCGCGGAGGCGTCTGCATGTTCAAGCGCATCGTGACGTCACGAGACGAGCTGCGGGAAATCTTCAAGATGCCCAGCGAGCGGGCCGTGCTCAAGGAGCGTCCGGCGCTGGACGAGCACGACCGCGCCTTCATCGCCGCCTCGCCCTTCCTGCTCCTTGCCACGGCCAATGCGGCGGGGCAGTGCGACGTCTCGCCCAAGGGAGACGCGCCCGGCTTCGTGCTCGTGCTCGACGACCGCCACCTCGTCATCCCCGACCGCCCGGGCAATAACCGCCTCGACGGCATGAGCAATATCGTCGAGAACCCTCACGTGGGCATGATCTTTCTCGTGCCCGGCCGGGAGGAGACCCTGCGTGTGAACGGCCGGGCGTCCATCATCAGGGACGAGGAGATTCTCGATCGCGCTTCAGTAATGGGCAAACGCCCGCCCGTCGGGATCGGCGTGGAGGTCGAGGAGTGCTATCTGCACTGCCCCAAGGCCTTCCGTCGTTCGAAGCTCTGGGAGCCCGAGCAGTGGCTCGACCGCAAAGCGCTGCCGTCCATGGCGCGGGTGCTCTGGGACCAGCTACCCGTCAAGCCCGCCGCCACCCCCGAGGAGTACGAGCGGATGACGGAAGACGGGCTCAAGCGGACGCTGTACTGAGCCGCCGCTCCGCACGTCAGCATCTGGATTGTGGGCGTGAAGCTCCAGGTTGCCCTTGCGCCTCCTCCGAGTTGAGATAATCTGGTCGCGTTCACGCCCCCTTGGCGACGTTCTGATTGCCGCGGAAGAAGTTGCCCGGGTCGTACCGCGCCTTGATCGAAGCGAGCCGGTCGTAGTTGGTTCCGTAGGCGGTCCGGACGCGCTCCGGCTCGTCGGCGCCAAGGCTGTTGACGTACACCGCCCGCTCCAGGTGCGGCTCCATCGCGGCGTAGAGTTCGCGCGTCCACCGGATGCACCGCTCGTCGTCCTCCGCGCGCTCCCACACTCCGAGCATGAGGCAGTCCCACTGGTCCTGACGGTGAGCGAACGCGGTCTCCACCCCCGGGACGCGTGCCGCGGCGCCGTGCATCTGCTGGAGCCCGATCATCGCGAGCGGCGAGGGGCGCGTTGCGAAGAACTGCGTCACCACCTCGATCGCGTCGGGGCCGAGGTGGCGCAGGAACCCCGCCTTCCAGTAGTGCCGGCGCCCGGGCGGGTAGACGGCGTCGCTGCCGCGCTGCAGATCGACGAAACTCATCGGGCGGATCGCGTCGGCGAGCGGGCTTTCGCAGGACCGCAGCGGCTTCAGCAGCCGCTCGCCGACGTCCAGCGGGCCGATCCATGCGACGCCGATGCCGAGGACGGAGGTGCCGTCCTGAGCGACCTGGAACCGGGCGTTGACGCTCAGCTCGTCCGGGCAGCCCCACGCGAAGTCGTCGTAGAACCGCAGGACGCGCCCGGCCTGGGCGAGCGGCCACGCCACGGCTCCACCGATCACCGGCCCCACCTCGTGCACGCGGTACTCGAAGGACGTCACGACGCCGAAGTTGCCGCCGCCTCCGCGCACGGCCCAGAAGAGGTCCGGGTGCTCGGTTGGGCTCGCGGTCAGCAGCGCGCCGTCCGCCGTCACGATGTCGACGGAGAGGAGGTTGTCGCAGGCCAGCCCGTGCTTACCTCCGAGCCACCCGATGCCGCCGCCGAGCGTCAGCCCGGCGATGCCCGTCGCCGACACGACGCCGAGCGGTGTGGCGAGCCCGAACCGCTGGCAGTCGCGGTCGAGCTCGGCGAGCGTCAGGCCGGCCTCCGCGCGCGCCGTGCGGCGCCGCGGATCGATCCGGACGCCCTTCATCGGAGACAGGTCGATCATCACACCCTCGCCTACCGCCTTCCCCGACGCGTTGTGGCCGCCGCCGCGCACCGACACCTCTAGACCCTCGCCGCGGGCGAACTGCACGCAGGCCACGACGTCGGCGGCTCCCGCGCAGCGGGCGATGAGCGCCGGCCGTCGGTCGATCATCGCGTTGTAGATCCGGCGGGTCGTGTCGTAGCCGGCATCGCCGGGGCGCAGCACCTGGCCCCGGAGGGCGGAGCGGAGATCGTCAAGGGCCGGACCGCTGATCGTCATGGCTCGTCCTCCTCCGTACAACACTGAGGTCGTGCAGAAGCGACTCCGGTAGCCCCGGGGCTGACGCCGAGCGTCCGCCGGAACGCGATGCGCATGGCTTCGGGACTTCCGAAGCCGCAGTTCGTGGCCACGTCCACCACACCGCGCGACGTCTCCTTGAGCAGCCGGCACACCGCCTCCGTACCGTCCGCAGCCCCGTGCTCGTGCGCGTGGTCACTGTGAGTGTCCTCTTCAGAGACACCTCCGTTGTCTCGGCTCCGCTGCTCACTGCCCTGCGCCTGAGATCAATCACGTGGGGTGCCACGCGAGCCGCTCGATGAGCGCAGCCGCTGAGCTGAGGCCGAACGGAATCAGTGCCCCTCACCCTAACCCTCGAGCCATTTCACCGCTCACTTCGGGGCGCGCGTGCCTGCGGCAACGCGGCCGCCCCTCATTTCGCACGACGTCTCCCCTCAGGGGAGAGGGAATTCGTATTAGGGCACCAGAACGATCTTGCCGAATTGCTTGCCCTCGGCGAGCCGGCGCTGGGCCTCGACGCCGTCCTTAAGGGGCATCACCGTGTCCACGATGGCCTTGAGCCGCCCGCGGAAGAGCTGGGCCATCGCGTCGTTGAATTCGGCATTGGTCGACATGGTCGAGCCGATGATCGAAATCTGCTTCCAGAAGACCTGACGCACGTCGGTCTCGCCGATCGGACCTGACGTCGCGCCGCAGGTGACGAGGCGGCCGCCCCTGGCGAGCGCGCGGATGGAGCCCTTCCACGTCGCGGCGCCCACGTTTTCGAGCACCACATCCACGCCGCGCTTGCCCGTTCTCTCCCAGACGACCTTCGACCAGTCCTCCCGGGCGTAGTTGATGCACTCGTCGGCGCCCAGCGCCTGGGCGCGAGCGAGCTTCTCGTCGCTGGAGGACGTCACCCACACACGAGCGCCGCAGAGCTTGCCGATCTGCACGGCCGTGGAGGACACGCCGCCCCCCACGCCGATGATGAGGAGATCCTCGCCAGCCCGGAGCCGCGCCTGGGTGACCAGCATCCGCCAGGCCGTCATATTGACCAGGATGAAGGCCGCGGCGTCCTCGTACTTCACGTGCTCGGGGAGCGTGAGCACCTTGTCGGCGGCTACCCGGACGTACTCGGCGAGCCCGCCATGGATGTGCTCGCCCAGGATGCCGTAGGTCACGCAGAGGCTGTGCTCGCCCTTGACGCAAAATTCGCAGCGGCCGCAGTGGAGATTGGGGTTGACCGCCACGCGGTTGCCCACCGCCACGCCCTGGACCGCCGGGCCCATCTGGGCCACGTCGCCGGCGATATCACAGCCCGACCAGAAGGGCAGGGGGAGCTTGAAGCCGGGCAGGCCTTCCCGCACGAAGAGGTCGAGGTGATTCAGCGCGCAGGCGCGCACCTTCACCAATACGTCGCCGTCGCCGATCTTCGGCTCGGGCACGTCCTGGTACTTGAGCTTGTCGAGACCGCCGTGCTCCTGGAACGCGAGTGCCTTCATTCAGGAGGCGCCGAGCCCCGACTTGGGCGCGTTCACGAGCACGGCCATATTGCCGTAGGGGTGCTTGTTCTCCAGCATGAGCTGGTGGCACTCGGGGATGTCGTCAAAGCCATAGGTCTGCGACAGGCAGGGGTCCACCTTGCCCTCGGCCACCAGCCGGGTCACGGCCGCGGCCTGCTCGTCGTTCGAGAGATGGCTGCCTTGCAGGCGCTTCTGGCGCATCCAGTGGTAGCGCAAGTCCATGGTGATGTTGTAGCCCGTCGTGCCGGCGCAGATCACGATCATGCCGCCGGTCGCGCACACGAATCCCGATGTGGGCAGGGTGGCCTCGCCCGGATGCTCGAAGACGATGCGCGGGCTGCTGCGGTCACCCAGCGCGTCCCAGAGGGCCTTGCCGAAGGCGCGCGCGCCCTTGGCCCAGGTGCCATAGGCCTTGGCATCCTTGGTATCGGGCATGGGCCCCCAGTGATCGAATTGGGTGCGGTTGACCACGCCCACGGCGCCATGCTCGAGGCAGAACTTGCGCTTGGCCTCGTCGGACACCACGCCGACGGCCCGCCCGCCCCGGGCGCGGGTGATCTCGAGCGCCATGGCGCCCAGGCCGCCGGTCGCTCCCCAGACGAGCACGACATCGCCCGTGTCCACCGTGTGAGGCGGCCAGCCCATGAGCATGCGATACGCCGTCGACGCGCAGAGAAGGAAGCAGCCCGCGGCTTCCCAGGTCAAGCGTTTTGGTTTTGGAACACATTGGTGGGCCTGGCAGCGGGCGAACTGGCAGTAGCTGCCGTAGTTGGTCTGATACCCCCAGATGCGCGTGCTCTCGGCCAGCATGGGATCCTTGCCCGAGAGCACCCAGGGGTCGTCGGGGCGCCACCAGCCGCTGTGGACGATGACTTCGTCGCCTACTTTGACGTTCTTCACCGCTTGGCCGGTGGCCCAGACGATGCCGGAGCAGTCGCTGCCCCCCGCGTGGAAGTCCTCGGGCTCGCCCAGCTTCTGCCGTTCGGCGATCACGTCCAGCGGCTGCCCCAGGGCGGCCCACACATTGTTGTAGTTGATGCCCGAGGCCATCACGTAGATCAGCACCTCGTCGGCACCGATCTCGGGCGTGGGAATCACCTCTCGCTTCCAGGCGTCGCGGGGCTGGCCGAAGCGGTTCTGCCTCACGAGATAGGTGTGCATGCGCTTGGGCACTTCGCCGAGAGGCGGACGGTTACCCGGGTCGTAGAGATCAGCCATGGGAGTTCTCCGGTTCGCGGTTACCTGCCGTGGAAGTTGGCGCGCTTCCGCTCAGCCGCGGCGCGCATGCCTTCGTTGCGGTCGTCTGAGAGCAGGGGGCCCGCGGCCTGCGCCGCCTCCCAGGCGAGCCAGGCGTCGCGATCGCGCCAGTAGGTGCCGTTGATGGCTTGCTTGGCCGCCTGGACCGCCAGCGGCGCATTCGCCGCGATTTCCGCCGCGAGCTCAGCCACGCGCGTCTGAAGCTCGCCGGCCGGATACACGTGATTGACCAGACCGATCCGCAGCGCCTCGGCCGCGTCGATGCGCCGGGCGGAGTAGATCAGCTCCTTCGCCATGCCGATGCCGATCGTGCGGGGCAGCCGCTGGGTGCCGCCCATGTCGGGCACGATGCCGAGCTGGACCTCCGGGATCGAGAAGAGCGTGCCCTCGGCGGCCACGCGGAGGTCGCAGCAGAGCGCCAGCTCCATGCCCGCGCCCATGCAGGCGCGCTGGATGGCCGCGACGACCGGGACGCGCAGCCGCTCGACCGCCGTGAAGCATTCCTGGAGATGGCCCAGGTGCTCGCGGATGGCGGCCAGCGCGGCACCCGACGAGCCGTCCGGCACACGGGCGCCCAGCGTCGAGCCGGCCTTGACGTCGAGTCCCGCGCAGAAACAGCCGCCCGCACCCATGAGCACGGCCACGCGCACGTCGCGCGCGGCGTCCACGGCGCGGCAGGCCTCGCCCACGCCTTCCCACATCTCGACATCGAGCGCGTTGAGCCGCTCCGGCTTGTTGAGCGTGATAGTGGCCACCGGCGCCTTGATCTCGACCTGCACCTTGTCGGTCATCGTTCGAGCCTCAATTACTCGTTGAACGCTTTGATCGCCGCGGGCAGCCGCGGATCGTCCTGCTTGGGCTGATAGGGTTGGTAAAGCGCCGTCCGGTCCAGCAGGCCGTCATAGCGCTCGACGATCTTCGCGTGAAGCTGATCGTAGGTCGCCGTCACCGCATACGCATCGAGCATCTCGTCGGTGACCAGATCGGCCATGCCCTTCCAGTCGCCTTCGACGGACTTCCGGTGGAGCTGGGCCGTGAGCGCGCCCCAGCCATGACACTCGAGCACGGGCTGATACGTGCGCGTGGAGCCATAGAAAGCGACCTGCTGGCGGACCATCTGGGCCTGCTCGGCGCGCTCTCTCTCATTGTCGCCCACGATCACGAACGAAGCGGTCGCAAAGGTGAAGTCTTTGCGCGCGCGGCCGGATTTCTTCAAGCCCGCTTCCACGGCCGGGTGCACGACCTCCCGGAGATACTTGGGGCTGTTGAACGGGTGCACGTGCATGCCCTCGCAGAGCTCGCCGGCCACGCCGCACATGTAGGGATTCACGGCGGCGATAAAGATCGGGATCTTCGGATGCTCGATGGGCCCCGGGTTGAAAAACGGCGTCATCACGTCGAAGGTGTAGAACTGCCCCTTGAAGTTGAGCTTGGCCCCGTTCTGCCAGCAATCCCAGATGGCGCGGATCGCCCGGATCGCCTCCGCCATCTTGGGGCCCGGCGACTCGAACTTCACCGAGAAGCGTCGCTCGTTATGGGCCTTGACCTGGGTGCCGAGGCCGAGCGTGAATCGCCCGCCCGAGGCCTTCTGGAGGTCCCAGGCGATGTGGGCCGTGATCATGGGACTGCGCGAGAAGACGGTGGCGATATTGGTACCGAGCTTGATCCGCGTGGTGGCCGTGGCCGCGACCGCGACCGGGAGATAGGGATCGTGCTGGGTCTCCGAAGACCAGAGGCAGTCGTAGCCCAGGGCCTCGACCTTGCGGGCATGGTCCGGAAGGGACTTGAGATCGTGTGTGAGCATGCTGGCGTCGAGCTTCACCGTGGGTCTCCTTCGTCAGGCGAGTGGAGGCGGCGTCCCTGAGCATACTCGACGGGTGAGTCAGCTTCAACCGCCCCCTCACGCCGACCCTCTCGCCCCTTCGCGGGCGAGGGAGCCGCATTGAACCCTCTCCCCTTTGGGGAGAGGGCAGGGTGGGGGGTCACTTGGCCTCGGCGAGGAACATCTCGCGGAGCTTGACCTTCTGGACCTTGTCGCCGTGCGGGCCGGGCGTGCGCGGCACGTCGGCCACGATGCGGACGGCGCGCGGCACCTTGAAGGAGGCGATCTTACCGCGGCAGTGGGCGGTGACCTCGTCCTCGGTCAAGGTTTCGCCGGGGCGAGGGATCACATAGGCGACCGCCGCCTCATTGGTGCGCGGGTCGGGGACGCCGATCACGAAGGCCTGAAGCACTTTCGGATGCGTCTGGATGAAGGCCTCGATCTCTCCCGGCGCCACCATGAAATGACTGATGCGCAGTACCTCGCGCAGCCGCCCCCGGAAAATCGTCCGGCCCTCGACATCCCGCACCGCGAGGTCGCCCGACTTGAGCCAGCCGTCGGGCGTGAAGGCCTTGGCCGTCTCCTCGGGCTTCTTGTAGTAGCCGGACGTGACGAGCCGGCCGCGGAGCCAGAGCTCGCCCTCCCGGCCCGCCGGCTGATCCTGGCCGGTCTCGGGATCGACGACGCGGATCTCGAGGCCGTCGGCGGGCCAGACGCCGGGGAGCGTGCGCGACTCGATGGGCTCGTCCAGATCGTGGACCATGGCCATCGCATTGACTTCCGTCATGCCATACGGCTGGAAAGCCTGCGGCACGCCGATTTTTTCGGCCACGGCCTCGAAGAGCCCGTGGACGCCGCCGCCGGTAGTAGCGAAGCCGCCGGTGCGGAGCGTGGACCGGTCGCGCCGCGGGAGGTCCGGATGCTCGAGCAGCGCCACCGCCATCGCGTCCACGGCATTCCACACCGTGATGCGCTCCTTCTCCATGAGATGTAGCGCGATGCCGGGCTCGAAGGTTTCCATCAGCACCAGAGTGGCGCCATGAGAGAACGTCGCCAGCGGAATGCAGAGCCCACCCCAGGTGCCCGAGAAGGGCAGGGCGTGGAGCACTCGATCCGCCTCGCTCATCCGCATCACTTCGCCGCACCACCAGCCATGGGGCAGGCAGTTGCGATGGCTGATCACCGCGCCCTTGGGGAAGGAGGTCGTCCCTGAAGTGTAGAGGATGGTGAAGGGGGCATCCGCCGTCACGCTCGCCGCGTCCAGCGCCGCAACCGTGTCGGGCGCGTTGGCGGCGTCCAGCACATCCGAGAGGCGCAGGCATCCGGGATAGGGATCGTCCGCGTCGACGGCCACGCGCCTGAGGAAGGGAAATCCCTCGGCCTTGAGATCCCCCGGTTCGCTGTCCTTGAGCTCGGGCAGCGCTTGGCACACCGCCTCGAGAAAGTCCACCGGCCCGAGATGGTCCGTGAACAGCAGGGTGCTGGCCTCCGACTGGCCCAGGATGTAGCCGAGCTCGTGCGCCTTGTAGCGCGTGTTGAGCGCGACCACGACGGCGCCGATCGTGGCGCAGGCGTACTGGAGGAAGAGCCATTCGGGGCGATTGGGCAGCCACAGGGCCACCTTGTCGCCCTTCGCCACGCCGTGGGCCAGCAGAGCCTTGGCGAAGCGCCGGGCCTTGCGATGGAATTCAGCATAAGTGATACGCCGGTCGGGGACGACGATGGCCTCGCGCTCGGGGAAGCGAGCGGCCATCGTCGCGAGCATGTTCCCGACGGTGGCGTCGAGAAACGGATTGGGATGCGAGGGGCCCGGCATGGCCCCGATGCTATCATTGCTCCCCATGGCCACGCTCTTCTCGCCGGAAGAGATCAGCCGACTGCGCGCCGACACGCCGGGCTGCGCCGAGGTGCTGCATCTCAACAACGCGGGCGCGAGCCTGCCGCCGCGGCCGGTGCTCGACGCCGTCATCCACCATCTCGAGCGCGAGGCCATGATCGGCGGCTACGAGGCCGCCGAGGAGGCGGCCGGGCGGATCGACGCCGTCTACCGGAGCGTCACGCGGCTGGTGAACGGGTCAGGTCCGGACGAGATCGCGCTTCTCGACAACTCGACGCGGGCCTTCGACACGGCGTTTTACGCGATCCCGTTCAAGCCGGGCGATGTCGTCCTGACCTCCACGGCCGAATACCACTCGAATTTCGTCGTGTACCTCCACATGGCCAAGCGCGGGGTCGCCGTCGAAGTGATTCCCGCCGATTCCTCGGGCCAGATCGATGTCGAGGCGCTCGAGTCGCGTCTCACTCGCGCCCGGGGCAAAGCCGACAAGCCGGTGCGCGCGATCTCCGTCGTCCATGTGCCCACGCACACGGGCCTCGTCCAGCCTCTCGAGAAAGTCGGCGCCCTCGCGCGCGAGCACGACATCTTCTTCATCGTGGACGCGACCCAGAGCGTGGGCCAGCTCCCGGTGGACGTCCGGGCCATCGGCTGTCAAGCGCTCGCGGGCACGTCGAGGAAATTCCTGAGAGGACCGCGGGGCATCGGGTTTCTGTGGGTGGCCCGTGAATGGATCGAGCGGCTTGAACCGCCCTTCATGGAAGGCCACGCCGCCGAGTGGGTCGCGCCCGACCGCTACGTGATCCGCCCGGACGCCAAGCGCTACGAGATCTGGGAATCCTATGTGGCGGGACGGCTCGGGCTGGGCGCGGCCGTGGACTACGCGCTGGGCATCGGGCTCGAGCGGATCTGGGAGCGCGTTCGAGGGCTGGGGGAGGCGCTGCGCGGCCGACTGCGCGCGATCCCCGGCGTGGCAGTCCACGACATCGGTCAAGTGCAGGGCGGCATCGTGAGCTTGACCGTGAACGGCCGAAGCGGCCAGGAGGTCAAGGAGGCGTTGCGCCGGCGCCAGATCAACGTGGCCATCTCGGGCGAGCGCGCCTCGCTCATCGACATGCGCGCCCGCGGCCTGCGCGAGACCGTCCGCGCCTCCGTGCACTACTACAATACCGAGGCCGAGCTCGACCGCTTCGCCGAGGAAGTGGCGCGGCTCGTTCATTAATGGCGAAGGAGGTCAAGAGATACACAGAAAGAGAAATACCCGCGATCCCGAGAACGAACAAGTCAGTTGCGCAAGATCGACGGTTGGCGGAAAATCGCCGCGGTGCTGAACCAATACACGGCGCCGGCATGATGATCATTCGGGCTGCGCTTGCCGTCGCCCTCACTATCAGTCTCCTCGCCGCGCCGCTCGGGGCCGCGGCACAGTCGGCGAAGGCGCCGCGCGTCGGGCTCCTGGGGCTCGGTTCGGCCTCCGAACCGTCGGCGCTCTTCGAAGCGCTCCGCCAAGGCCTCCGCGAGCGGGGCTGGGTCGAAGGCCAGAACATCACCTTCGAAGACCGCACGACGGTTGGCCACTACAGCCGCCTGCCTGAGGCCGCCGCCGAGCTGGTCCGGCTCAGGGTCGATGTCATTGTGACTTTGGGGACGACCACGGCCCTGGCCGCCAGGAAAGCGACGCGGACGATTCCGATCGTCGCGACAGCGGGGAGTGATCCGGTCGAGATGGGACTCGCCGCCAGCCTGGCGCGGCCAGGAGGGAATGTCACCGGCCTGACGAGCAGCGGACGCGAGCTGATCGGAAAGCGCATCGAGTTGTTGAAGGAGACCGTTTCGGGGCTCTCCCGCATCGCCGTGCTCTGGAATCCCGAGAGTCGGTCGCAGCCGCTTTCGTTGAGGGATGCAGAGGCCGCCGCCAGGTCGCTGGGCTTACAGGTTCGGCCTGCGGAAGTGCGTGGTCCCGAGGATCTTGAGAAGGTTTTTGCGAGCATGGCCCGTGAACGCCCAGAGGCGCTCGCCCTGACACAGAGCAACATGTTCCGGGCTCATCGCGCCAGGATCGTGGAGCTGGCATCCCGGCACCGGCTGCCAGCGACGTTCTGGGACAGGAGCTTCGTGGAAGCGGGCGGCCTGATGAGTTACGGGCCGGACGAAAAGGCGATCTTCCATCGGCTTGCGACCTACGTGGACCGGATTCTCAAGGGTGCCAAGCCGGGCGATCTCCCCATCGAGCAACCCACCAAGTTCGAGCTGGTGATCAACGCGAAAACCGCCAAGGCACTGGGGTTGACGATCCCGCCGTCGCTGCTACTGCAGGCCGATCAGGTTATCCAGTGACATCGGTCAAAGAAGACCGGAAGAACGCAGAGCGCTGGAACGAGCTCCTCCGATGAGAGGGCGAGGTCATCCGTGATCATTGCCCTGGCGTCGCCTTGTATCGCCTCAGCCCTCGATGAGGGCTTGGACAAGATCAAGCGGTTCCTGTCCGAAGCGTCGGCCCAAGGCGCGGAGATCGTGTGTTTCCCGGAAGCCTATCTCCCGGGTCTGCGGGGACAGGATTTTGAAGTATTGCCCTTTGATCAGGTGCAGCAGGAACGGGTGCTCCAGGCCGTGGCGCAGTGGGCGCGAACGTATGCGGTGGCCACCATCCTCGGGATGGAAAGGCTCACGGAGGCGGGCCGGCAGATTGTCGCTTTTGTCATCGACGCCGGGGGCCGGATTCAGGGATACCAAACCAAGAACCAGCTAGCCCCGGCCGAAGATCAGTTCTATGTGCCCGGAAATACCCGACGACTCTTCGAGATCAAGGGGATCAAGTTCGGGGTGGCGATTTGCCATGAGGGCTGGCGCTATCCCGAGACGGTGCGATGGGCGGCGGTGCGGGGCGCCAAAATCGTCTTTCACCCTCACCACACGGGGAGTGATCGGGACGGTGTCCGTCTGACGCAGTGGGGCGCGCCCAGCGGGCCTTACTACGAGAAGGCGATGATTCTTCGCAGCATGGAGAACACGATCTACTTTGCCAGTGTCAATTATGCTTTGCGCTTCCAAGAATCGGCGACAAGTCTCATCGCCCCGTCAGGCCAGTGCCAGGCGTACTTACCGTATGGGCAGGAAGGCGTTCTGGTGCAGGCCATCAAGGTCGAGGAAGCAACCGGCTTGCTCGCCACTCGATACGCACCCCAGCGTTATCAAGAATCCAGGTCGGAGTGAGCGTCCAATTGAGGCTTAAATGATTCCAGTGGCCTCGAGCGGCTCGAGCTCGGCGTCCGAGAGGCCGAGCTCGCCCGAGTAAACCTCCCGGTTGTGGGCGCCGAGGGCGGGGCCCGCCCAGCGGATCGCACCCGGAGTCTCGCTCAGTCTCGGCGTGGGCGCCGACATGGTCACGGCGCCCAGATCGGGGTCGGGCACGTCCACGAAAGTGCCGCGCGCCTTGAAGTGCGGGTCGTCCAGGATATCCGCGATGTCGTAGACGGGCGCCACCGTCGCATCCCCCGCCTCGAAGAGCTGGAGAATCTCGGCGCGCGTGCGTTGGCCGATGGCCTCCTGCATCGCCCGGTCGACTTCCTCGCCATGGGCGATGCGGGCGTCATTCGTCGCGAAGCGCGGATCCGACAGGAGATGGCCGAGACCCAGCGACTTGAAGAGCGCCTCGGCCGAGGCGGGTGTGGAGGCCGAGAGCGCCACCCACTTGCGGGCGCGCGTCTCATAGGTGCCGCGCGGGCTCGCATTGTGAGAGCGGTTGCCGATGCGCTCTCGGATGATGCCATGAGCGCGGTACTGGACGGCATTGGGCCCGAGGATCGAGAGCAGCGGCTCGTAGAGCGGAATGTCGATCATCTGCCCCCGCCCCGTCACCGTGTCGCGATGGCGGAGCGCCGCAAGCACGGTGGTGGCGCCGGCCAGCGCGGCCACCATGTCGGCCATGGGGAAGGACGGCAGGGTGGGCATGTCGGGCGGGCCGGTCGTGGCGGCGAAGCCCGACATGGCTTACACCATGGTTCCAAAGCCGGGGCGGTCGCGATAGGGGCCGTCCTGGCCCCAGCACCATGACGAGCCGGGGATTCTCGGCGGAGAGCGCCTCCCACCCGAGTCCCCATTTCTCGAAGGTCCCGGGCACGTAATCCTCGATGAGGACATCGGCGCCGCTGATCAGCCGCTTGAGCAGGGCCTGACCCTCGGGGCGGGTGAGGTTGAGCGTGACCGAGCGCTTGTTGCGCGCATAAACCTTCCACCACAGCTCGCCCAGCGACTTGGACCAGGTCCGGACCGGATCGCCGCCTCGCGGGTTTTCGACCTTGATGACATCGGCGCCGAGGTCGGCCAGGACCGTGGCGAGCACGCCGCCCGCGATGAGGCGCGAGCAGTCCACGAGCCGGAGGCCGGCCAGCGCCTGGGCCCGCTCGCTCACGCCTGCTGTTCGCGCGCCTGCCTGAGCAGGTGCTTCTCGACGGCCTCGAGGATGAGGCCGAGGGCTTCCTTCTCAGTCCGTCCCGTGACGCTCACCTCGGGATAGGCGACGGCGGTTGCGCGAACCAGGCCGCCGTCTTCCTCGGTGACCTCGACCTCGAGCCTCATGCGTCTTCCCCGCGCGGCGCCCTCGGCCGCTCGGCCACGAACATGTAGCGGCAGAGGCTGAAGAAATACTGGCCGCGCTCCGCCTGGCCGCGCAGGTCGGCCGCCCAGCCCTTCGCCTCCTCGGGGCTGATGCCGCCCTTGGCCACCACGAAGCGCGCGATTCTGTCGATCATCCCGTGCGAGAACGTGTTCTCGGTAAGCTGGAGGTTGATGATCGGAATGACGTGCACGCTCTTGAGCGCGAAGCCCGCATCGGCCAGCAGGTGCGGGAGCTGGGCCGGCAGATGCGGCTGGGCGAAGTGCTGCTCATGGGCCTTGAGGATGCGCGCGGTGCGGTCCCGGTCGTCGGAGTTCCAGACGCAGGATTCCCAGTCCGTGTCGACGATGGCGAGCCGCCCCCTGGGCTTGAGGACCCGGTAGGCCTCGGCCAGAGCCCGCTTCATGTCCTGCACGTACTCGTAGACCTGAGTCACGTTGATGAACTCGAAGGAGCCCGCCGGGAACCGCAGGTCCGCCGCGTCGCCCTGGTGGAATTCCGCGCGGCCGGAGAGCGCGTCGCGGCGCGCCCGTTCGTTGCACATCGCGATCATCTCCGCGCTCGGATCGATGCCCACGATCCGCCCGCGCGGGCCGACGTCGCGCGCCAGCTCGCAGGCGAGCAGCCCCGGCCCGCAGCCGATGTCCAGCCCGCGCTCGCGACTCCGGGCCGCGACGGCCATGCGCGTGCGCGCCCGCTGCTCGACTACGTCCGGGGTGGAGTAGATCCGCTCCAGGGCGGCGGCGCTGAAGGTGGGCATCGCGGGAACGCTAGCAGGACCGCCCCCGCAGGTCAAGACGGGGTCAGGTCTTGAAATACGACAAACGGTGACGGCAATTGCCGTCACAAAATGTCGTATTTCAAGACCTGACCCCGTCAGGGGAGGTCGAGGAGGATGAGCTCGGTCACGCCCTTCCGCGCCGTCAGGGTGAGGGTGGGCTCGTCGATGATTCGGGCCTGGGCCCCGGTCTCGATGAGCGTCTCGTTCACCTCGAGAGCGCCCGAGATGGCGAAGAGATAAGCGCGCCGGCCTCCGGCGCTCATGTGGGTCAGGCTTTTGCTCTCGTCGAGGGTCGAGACAAAGAAGGTCGCGTCCTGATCGATCTGGAGTCGGCTCGGGCCCGCGGCCGGCGCGCCGGCCGGCGTCACCACGGGCAAGAGCGCGTTCCGCCGCGCCGCCGACTCGAAGCGCTGCTGCTCCCAGCGCGGCTTGAGCCCGCGCGCGCGCGGCACGAGCCAGATCTGGAGCAGGTGCAGCGGTGTCTCGCGCGAGGGGTTGCGCTCGGCATGGACGATGCCCGTGCCCGCCGACATGACCTGCACTTCGCCGGGCAGGATGTGACCGCGATTGCCCTGGTTGTCCTGATGCTCGAGCTCGCCGTCGAGCACATAGGTGACGATCTCCATGTCGCGGTGCGGATGGGGCGGGAAGCCGCTCGCCGGCTGGACGATGTCCTCGTTGAAGACGCGCAGCGCCCCGAACTGGACGTTGTTGGGGTCGAAGTAGTCGTTGAAGGAGAAATGATGCCAGGTCGAGAGCCAGCCGTGATCGGCGTGGTAGCGGTCTGCGGACTTGATGATCTGGATCACCACTCACCTCGTGGCGCTCATGCCGCCGTCGCGCTCACTCTGAAATGATACCCCACCGCGCAAGGGCTTGGTTGACTTCGCCGGGGGCGGGCGCCTAGACTCCGGGCCTATGAAATTCCACGTCTTCATGCTCCCGACGATCGGCGAGCCCCAAGACTTGCGCCGGGGCATGGCGGGCCAGAACCCCGAGCACTACCAGCGCATGCTGCGCCAGGTGAGCGACATCGTCCGTCTTGCCGACGAGATGGGGTACGAGGGGATCGGCTTCACCGAGCATCACTTCCATATCGAAGGCTTCGAGTGCTCGACCAATCCGGTGCTGTGGAATCTCTTCACGGCCATGCAGACGAAGCGCGTGCGCGTGGGGCAGCTGGGCATCGTGCTCCCCGCCTCCAATCCGATCCGCGTCGCCGAGGATCTGGCCATGCTCGACCAGATGTCGGGCGGCCGGGCCTACGCGGGCTTCGCGCGGGGCTATCAGGCGCGCGCGGTCAATACGCTGGCCCAGCACATCCACGTGGGCGCCACGCGGTCGGACAAGTCCCAGATGGACGCGATCAACCGGGAGGCGTTCGAGGAGGCGCTGGACATCATCAAGCTGGCGTGGACGCGCGAGACCTTTTCCTACGACGGCAAGTTCTGGAAGATCCCGGCCGAGACGCCGTGGGATTTTCCCGCCACGCGGAAGTGGGGACGCGGGCTCGGACCCGACGGCACGCTCACCGAGATCGGCATCGTGCCGCGCCCGCTCCAGAAGCCCCATCCGCCGATCTATTTCCCCTTCGCGTTCAGCATGACGACGGTGCGCCACGGCGCCAGGGTGGGCGGCATCCCCGTGCTGCTCTCGGGCGACATCGACTTCTGCAAGGACCTCTTCACCGTGTATCAGGAGGAGGCGGCCACGGCCGGCCGCTCGCTCAAGTGGGGCGAGTCGGTCGCCCTGGGTGGCTTCCTCTCCGTCGCCCACGACGCCGGCAAGGCCGAGGCCTTCGCCCAGCCCTACCGCTGGGCCCACGAGGAATGGTTCACGCCCTTCGGCTTCCCCAAGGGGCTCGAGCTCATCGGCGACCCCGATATCATCAGCCGCCAGCTCGAGACGCTCCAGATGGCGCTGCGCTTCGAGGAGTTCTTCATCTGGCTGAACCAGGGCCTCTCGCCGCACGCGCAGGTGCTCGAAAACCTCGAGCTCTTCGCCGCCAAGGTGATGCCGCGGTTCAGATGAATCGCCGCCGCGCTCCTCGCGTCCCGTGAAGGCGCACGCTGCCTTGACGGGGCCGGTTCACCGCCAGTAGCATACCGGCGGGCTCGATGCGTCTCTACGTGGTCCGGCGCCTCTTCCTCTTCATCCCCACGCTCATCGGCGTGTCCATTCTGATCTTCGTTCTGATGCGGCTCGTGCCCGGGGACATTGCCGAGATCCTGGTATACCAGACCGGCTCGGAGTCGAGCGCCGTCCAGCAGAAGCAGATCCAGAAGATCCGCCAGGAGCTCGGACTCGATCAGCCGGTGGCCGTCCAGTACCTCGCTTGGGTCGGGGCGGCGGCGCACGGCGACTTCGGCCGGTCGTATGCCCAGCGGCGGCCGGTGAGCGACATCCTCCGGGAGCGCTTTCCGCGCTCCATGGAGCTCGCGCTGCTCACCCTCGTGATCGCCGTCGTCTGGGCGGTCCCGCTGGGCGTGGTGTCGGCGGCGCGCCAGAACAGCGCGCTCGACTACCTGGCGCGCCTCGTGAGCCTGAGCGGCCTCAGCCTGCCCTTGTTCTTCACCGGAGCGCTCATGCTTTACGGGCTCGTCCGCTTCTTCCGCTGGCTGCCGCCGCTGGAGTTCGTGGCGTTCACGGAGAATCCGCTGGAAAACCTCAAGCAGCTCATCTGGCCGGCGCTGGCCCAGGCCTACTACATCAGCGCGCCCATCACGCGGCTCACCCGTTCGCAAATGCTGGAGACCGTCCGCCAGGATTACATCCGGACGGCACGCGCCAAGGGCGTGGCGGAGCGGTCCGTCATGTACCGGCACGCGCTTCGAAACTCGCTGCTCCCGGTGGTGACGTTCATCGGGTGGTGGGGCGGCCGGCTGCTCGGCGGCCTGGTGATCATGGAGATCATCTTCGTGGTTCCCGGCATGGGCACGGCGCTCGTCCAGGCCGTGAGCCAACGCGACTACCCAACGGTCCAGGCCCTGATCTTCGTGATGGCGCTGGTCTTCCTGCTCGTGAACCTCTTCATAGATATGCTCTATGCCTGGCTCGATCCCCGGATCCGGTACGCCTAGAATGGCGGCGATCCTCGCGCGCGTCGTGACGCGACAGCCGCTCGGCGCCGCCGGCGCGCTGATCGTGCTGGCGCTCATCCTCATCGCGATCGCCGCCCCACGGCTCGCGCCCCATGGGCCGAAGGAGGTCAGCTTCGCGCCGTACCTGGCGCCGAGCGCGGAATTCCCGATGGGCACGGACCAGGTCGGCCGCGACGTGCTGAGCCGCATCATCTGGGGCGCGCGGATGTCACTCTACGTGGGCGTCGTGTCCGTCGTCTTCGGCGTGACGCTGGGCTCGTTCTGGGGCGCCGTGACGGCGTACTTCGGCGGCGCGGCCGATGCCGGCAGTCAGCGCGTGGTGGACTCGCTGATGGCGCTGCCGCCGATCATCCTGGCGCTGTCCCTGATGGCGGCGCTCGGCCAGTCGGTCAACAATGTCATCCTGGCGCTGGCGATCCTGCTCACGCCGACGGCGGCGCGGACGATCCGGTCGGTGGCGCTAGGCGTCGTCGCCACGCCCTACATGGAGGCCGCTCGGGCCGTCGGCAGCTCCCACTGGCGGATTATCTCCCGGCACCTCATCCCGAACTGCATGGCGGCCTACATTGTCCTCGTGACGACCAATGTCTCCTACGCCATCGTCGTCGAGGCCTCGCTCAGCTTCATCGGCGCCGGAGCCCCGCCCGACGAGCCGTCCTGGGGCGGCATGCTGACGGCGGGAGTTCAAGCAATCGAGACGGCGCCCTGGATGATATTCTTTCCGGGGCTGGCGATTAGCCTGGCGGTTTTCGGTCTCAACCTCCTCGGCGACTCGATCCGGGATCTGACCGACCCTCGCCTGCGAGGCGGCCTCGGCTAGGAACGTGGGGAAGCGGCCCTCGCGGGCCGATGTTGAAAGGAGAGGGAACAATGAGGTTCTCGCGCGTCGCGTTCACTGCCATCGCTGGGCTGGCCCTGCTGGGTCCCGTCGGCACCTTGGGCCCGGGTGCTTCCGCCGAAGCCCAAGAGAAGCCGCGCTCCGGCGGCATCCTCACCTGGTTCGACTACGGCGACCCGGGCCGCCTCGATGTCCATGCCGAGTCGCCGCTTGTCGTGCAGCAGGCCACGGCCGGGGTCTGGAGCGGGCTGCTGCACTACGATCCCGACAACCCGAGCAAGATCGCCGGTGACCTGGCCGAGCGGTGGACGGTCTCGCCCGACGGCAGGACCTACACCTTCCATCTCCGGAAGGGCGTCAAGTGGCACGACGGCCAACCGTTCAGCGCCGCCGACGTCAAGGCCTCCTTCGACCGGATCCTCAATCCCGAGTTCCAGAGCCCGAAGTGCGGGGCCTCGCTCAAGCCGCTGGTGCAGAGCGTGGAGATGCTCGACGCCAATACGGTGGAGTTCCGGCTCAAGTTCCCGGCGGCGCCGTTCCTGCCGTCTCTGGCATCGGCGTGGTGCCGGGTCGCCGCGAAGCACATCCTCGCCAAGTACAATGATCTGAATCAGCCCGAGGCCCAGGTCGGCACCGGGCCGTTCCGATTCAAGAAATACGAGCGCGGCAGCGTGATCGAGTGGGAGAAGAACCCGAATTATTTCATTCCCGGGCTCCCGTACCTGGACGGCGTGAAGCAATTCATCCTGGTGGGCGGTCCGACCCAGCTCGCAGCCTCCAAGGCGGCCAAGGTCATGCTGTGGGACGTCTGGCCGCCCATGCGGAAGACCCAGGCGGACGAGCTCCGCCGGGCCCGGGACGACGTGGAGATCTACCAGGCGCCGATCAACACGCTCTTTCTGGCCTATCTCAACTCGCAGAAGCCGCCATTCAATAATCCCGACCTCCGGCGCGCCGTGAACCTCGCCATCGACCGCCAGGAGCTCGTAGCCAAGGCGCTGGAAGGCGCGGGCGTGCCCTGCGCCATCCTCGATCCCAAGCTGCTCGGCGACTTCGCGCTGCCGCTCGAGGAGGTCGACAAGATGCCCGGCTGCCGCCAACCCAAGGACGCGGACATCGCCGAGGCCAAGCGGCTCGTCGAGAAGCACTATCCGAGCGGGCTCGACATCGAGGTCGCCGTGCGCGCGGTCGGGAACTACGTGGACCGCGCCCAGGTCGTCATCGCCCAGCTCCGGAAGATCGGCATCCGGGGGACGCTCAAGACCCACGAGAGCGCCGCCGGCTACGCCGCGTGGGGCAAGGGAGACTTCACGCTGATCGCCACCCAGGACCGCAGCATGGACGTCAACGACCCGTCCGGAGTCTTTCACATCGCGTACACGACGGCGTCGGGCAGCAACTACGGCCGCATGTCGGATCCCAAGATAGACGAGCTGGCCGAGCGGGCGCTCAAGGAATCCAATCACGAGAAGCGCAAGCAGCTCTACTGGGAGCTTCAGCGTTACATCCTGACCCGCGGCGACGCCGCCTCCGTCGCGGTGGGCTGGGTCGAAGGCTGGTTCTTCAAGGACAAGCGGCTGCGGAACTACAAGCCGGGGCTCACCACCTACGACAACAATACCTTCATGAAGGTGTGGCTCGCCCAGTAAGCCGCCGCCAAGCCTCGCGCCGTCCCGCGCCGTGCTGGCGGGACGGCGCCTCCTGAATGGGCAGTTCCCGCCCACTGCACTATCGTTCAGCAGCGCCGTCCTTCGCTTCACGCTGCCGGCTAGCGTCTGAATTCGGCATTTTGTCACGGTTTATCGCGAGCTTCGAGCGTTTCGCTGGATCTGGTACGCGAGTTGCTGCTCATGAAGCCGATGCTTGAATGACGGCCGGCCCATCGTGGGGCCGAAGACATAGGCAATGGCGCCTTTCGAGAATCGAAAGGCGCCATTTCTCTTTCTCAAGCGCCGGGGAGAGCGGATGAACAAGATCGAGGAAATCAAGGCGCAGAAGGACGGGCTCGATGTGGGACAGGACATCCCGCGCTATGCCGAGCTCGGCCTGGACGCGATCGAGGAAGGTGACGTTGACCGGCTGAAGTGGTGGGGCGTGTTCCTCCGGAAGCAGACGCCCGGCTTTTTCATGATGCGGATCCGCATCCCCAATGGCGTCGCCAGCGCCGCGCAGGTCCGCGCCATCGCGGGGATTGCCAATCGGGTCGGACGCGGGCTGGCGGACATCACCACGCGCCAACAGGTGCAGCTGCGCTGGCTCCGGATCGGAGAGGTGCCGCGGATCCTCGACGAGCTGCTCGAAGTTGGACTCGTCACGCTCCAGACCGGCATGGACAATGTCCGCAACATCATCGGCTGTCCGGCCTTTGGCCTCACGCCCAATGAGCTGCTCGACGCCTCGCCGGTCGCGCGGGCGTTCACGACCATGCTCGTGGGCAACAAGGCCTACACGAACCTGCCGCGAAAGTTCAACGTCGCCATCACCGGTTGCCGGGAGAACTGCACCCACGCGGAGACCCAGGACATCGCGCTGGTGCCGGCGATCAAGACGGTTGGCCTCGACGAGATCAAGGGCTTCAACGTGCTCGTGGGCGGCAAGAACGGCTCGGGCGGCTACACCGTCGCCTCGCCCCTCGACGTATTCGTGCGGCCGGAGGAGGCGGCCGAGGTGTGCAGCGCCATCACGCTCGCCTTTCGAGATCACGGCCTGCGCGAGGCGCGCAACAAGGCGCGGCTGGCATTTCTCCTCGAAGCCTGGGGCGAGGCCAAGTTCCGCGAGGAGGTGGAGATGCGCGTCGGACGGCGGCTCGAAAAGGCCGGTGCCGATCAGCGCGTTGCGACCTCGACGGACCATGTGGGCGTGTTTCGCCAGAAGCAGCCCGGGCTCAACTACGTCGGCCTTCTGGTGCCGGTGGGGCGGGTGACGGGCGACCAGCTACTCGAGCTGGCGCGGCTGTCCGAGCGCTACGGGACAGGCGAGTTGCGGTTCACGGTGGACCAGAACGTGATCATCCCGCATGTGCCCGACGCCAAGGTCGGCAACCTCACGGTGGAGCCGCTGCTCAAGGCGCTCCGCTACGACCCGTCCGGCGTGATGCGCGGACTGGTGAGCTGCACCGGCATCGAGTTCTGCAATCTCGCGGTGATCGAGACTAAGAGCCGCGCGCTCAAGATCGCCAAGGCGCTCGAGTCCAAGGTGCCCGCGACCAAGGCGATCCGGATGCACTGGTCGGGCTGCCCGGCCGGCTGCGGCAATCACACCGTGGGCGACATCGGGCTGCTCGGTGTCAAGACAAAGGTGGACGGCAAGGTGGTCGACGCCGTCGACATTTTCGTCGGCGGCTCCTCCGGTCCCGAGGCCAACCAGGGAATCAGGGTGCTCGAGAATGTGCCCTGCGATGAGCTGCCGCGCGTGCTCGAGGGGCTGACGCGGTTCGCTGAGTTCGAGAAGGTGAGGCGCCAGATTCGATTGCTCCAGCCCGCCGCGCCCGCGGCGCCTCAGCGGCTCGAGCCGCCACCGATCACGATGATCAGGCCGGACGACGTGGCCGAGGGGCGGGGCCGCGTGCTCACCGTCAACGGCACGGAAGTGGCGGTGTTCAAGTGCGGAGGCCAGCTCTACGCCGCCCAGAATTGGTGCCCACACGCGGGGACCGGGCTGGCCACGGGCACGGTGGAGGGAGGAGAAGTGGTGTGCCCGGCCCACGGCTACCGATTCGACCTCAAGACGGGTGCGTGCTCGACGGACAGCCAGCTCAGGCTCAAGACCTTCCCGCTCGTGCCGGAAGGTCCGGGATTCTCCATCAAGGAGTAGCGCCGCCACGCGCGGCGCGAGAAAGGAGCCACCGTGTCGTACGTAAAGCCGGATTCGGTGATCGATCAGATGGTGCAGGCCGGGACCAACAAGGCCAGGCTCGGCGTGTGGGATCTCCTGATGCGGGGATTTCTCTCCGGCGCGCTGCTCGGGTTTGCGACGACGCTGGCCTTCACGGCCACGCTGCAGACGAAGGTGGGACTGGTGGGCGCGCTCGTGTTCCCCGTGGGCTTCGTCATGATCGTGCTGATGGGACTCGAGCTGGTGACAGGCAATTTCGCGCTGCTGCCGCTGGCCGTCCGCGAGCGCAGGATCGGCGTGGGTGAGCTCCTGTCCAACTGGGGCTGGGTGTTCCTGGGCAATCTCGTGGGCGGGGTCTTCTACGCCTGGCTCTTCACGCTCACGGTCGCGCCGGACTCGGAGATGGCGCGGCAGCTGATCGCCGTCGCCGAAGCCAAGACCCTGGGGTACGCGAAGCTCGGCGCACACGGAATGACCGTCGTCTTCGCGAAGGCGATTCTCTGCAACTGGATGGTCACCATGGGCGTGGTCATGGCGCTGACCTCGCAGTCCACGGCGGGCAAGATCGTGGCCATGTGGCTGCCCATCCTGACCTTCTTCGCCCAGGGGTTCGAGCACTCGGTGGTCAACATGTTCGTGATCCCCGCGGGCATGCTGCTCGGCGCCGGCGTCGGGGTGGGCGACTGGTGGTTGTGGAACCAGCTTCCGGTGACGCTCGGCAATGTCGTGGGCGGCCTGGTGTTCACGGGCATGGCGCTTCACCTCACCTATCGCAAGCGCGTGGCTCCGGCGGGCGAGCCGGCAGGAGCGCCGTCGGCCGTCCGCGGGGAGCTCGTCGCCGAACGGTGATGCGCTACTATCCGATCTGCGTGGACATGGCCGGGCG
>Ga0207684_10001419_pt1 | contig 25953 bp, 22 predicted proteins | sample KBSK5501metaG_FD_184342 | JGI IMG/M metagenome (GOLD analysis project Ga0207684, IMG submission 184342) | Corn, switchgrass and miscanthus rhizosphere microbial communities from Kellogg Biological Station, Michigan, USA - KBS K5-50-1 metaG... | ecosystem: Host-associated > Plants > Roots >...
GGGCGTGCGAGGAGCGGACCCCGGGCGGCGACCCCCCAGGCACAGCAAACATCCTGAATACCTAACGGAGGCTCGTGGTGGATGACTTGCGCAACTTCATCGGCGGACGGTGGACCGACATGGCGTTCGACCGCCGGTCCGAGCTGATCGACCCGAGCACCGGCGAGGTGTTCGCCACGGCGCCGGTCTCCAGCGAGGTCGAGGTCGATGCGGCCGTCGCGTCGGCCGCGGATGCCTTCCCCGGCTGGCGGGATACCACTCCCGCGGAACGCAGCCTGGCGCTACTGCGGATCGCGGACGCGATCGAAGCCCGGGCCGACCAGTTCGTCAAGGCCGAGTCGCAGAACACCGGCAAGCCGCTCGCGCTCACCGCGAGCGAGGAAATCCCGCCCATGGTGGACCAGATCAGGTTCTTCGCCGGCGCGGCGCGGATGCTCGAAGGGCGCTCAGCCGGTGAGTACATGTCCGGATTCACCTCGTTCGTCCGCCGGGAGCCGATCGGCGTGTGCGCGGCGGTCACGCCGTGGAACTACCCGATGATGATGGCGGTCTGGAAGTGGGCGCCCGCCCTGGCGGCCGGCAACAGCATGGTGCTCAAGCCATCGGACACCACGCCCTACTCCACGCTGCTGATGGCCGAGCTGATGGGTGAATTCCTCCCGCCTGGCGTGTTCAACGTGATCTGCGGCGACCGGGACACCGGGCGTGCCCTGGTGTCGCACCCCGGCCCGCAGATGGTCTCCATCACCGGCAGCGTGCGGGCGGGCCGCGAGGTGGCGGTCGCGGCCGCCGCCGACCTGAAGCGCGTCCACCTGGAACTCGGTGGCAAGGCCCCGGTGATCGTGTTCGACGACGCCGACGTGGCCAAGGCGGCCGAGGCGATCGCGGTCGCCGGGTACTTCAACGCGGGGCAGGACTGCACGGCCGCCACGCGGGTTCTGGCGGGCCCGCGGATCCACAACGACTTCGTCGAGGCCCTGGCCGAACAGGCCAAGGGCCAGACCGTGGCCGGGCCGGACGTGCCGGACGCCGACTTCGGGCCGCTGAACAACGCCACCCAGCTGGACCGGGTATCCGGGTTCATCCAGCGGCTGCCCGACCACGCCCGGCTGGTGACCGGCGGGAAGCGGGCGGGCGACCGCGGCTACTTCTTCGAGGCCAGCGTGGTGGACGGACTGAGCCAGGACGACGAGATCATCCAGAACGAGGTGTTCGGCCCGGTTATCACCGTGCAGCAGTTCGGCGCCGAAGACGAGGCACTGGCTTGGGCGAACGGGACCGAGTACGGGCTGGCCTCCTCGGTCTGGACCAGCGACCACGGCCGGGCCATGCGGATGGCCCGCGCGCTCGATTTCGGCTGCGTGTGGATCAACACGCACATCCCGCTGGTGGCCGAGATGCCGCACGGTGGCTTCAAGCACTCCGGCTACGGCAAGGACCTGTCGATGTACGGGTTCGAGGACTACACCCGCATCAAGCACGTCATGTCGTCCCTGGACTGAGCAGCCCGCCCGGTTTCCATGATCGCGGTATTTTCTCGGTCGCTGCGACTGAGAAAATACCGCGATCATGCTGAAGGCCGCGGCCGCCGGCTCCCCCGTAGGATCGGCCTCATGCTGACGGATGCTGAGGTCCAGCGGGTACTGGTTGTCGCCGCCCACCCGGACGACATCGACTTCAGCGCCGCTGGCACCGTGGCGCTGTGGACCGATGCCGGGATCGACGTCACCTACTGCCTGGTGACCGACGGCGACGCGGGAGGCTACGACGAGTCGGTCCCGCGGACGGACATCGCACCGTTGCGGCGTAAGGAGCAGACGGCGGCGGCTCACTGCGTCGGCGTCCACGACCTGCGGTTCCTCGGCTACCCGGACGGCAAGGTGGAACCGACGCTGAAGCTGCGCCGGGACCTGGCCCGGGTGATCAGGCAAGTCCGCCCGGACCGGCTGGCCTGCCCCTCACCCGAGCGGAACTACCTGCGCATCGGCGCCAGCCATCCTGATCACCGGGCGGTCGGATCGGCGGCACTCGACGCGGTCTACCCGGATGCGCGCAACCCGTTCGCGTTCCCGGAGTTGCTGGCCCACGAGGGGCTCGCCGCCTGGACCGTGCGCGAGATGTGGATATCGGCCAGCCCGGCCCCCAACCACTACGTGGACATCACGGAGACCTTCCCGCGCAAGCTCGCCGCGCTGCGCGCGCACGAGAGCCAGACCGGGCAGATGGAGGGGCTGGAAGATTTCCTGCGCGGCTGGCTGGCCCGCGCGGCCGGGCAGGGCGGCTTGCCCGAAGGCCGCCTCGCAGAGGCGTTCCAGGTCATCAGCACCGCCTGAGCAGGGCCGGGCTCGGCCGCATTCTGGCTTGCCAGCTCACCAGGCATGCACGGCTAGGGCTGGTGCGGCCGGGCCGGGCGGCCTAGGTTTGGCATCACATGCCACTGCCGTCTGAGGAGTCCGCATGACCAGGATCACCGTCAACGTCGACGGAGTCGCTTACGAAGACGACGTCGAGCCCCGTCTGCTGCTTGTTCATTACCTGAGAGAAACCGTCGGCAAGACCGGCACCCCCATCGGGTGCGATACCTCCAACTGCGGTGCATGCACCGTGCTGATGGACGGGACCTCGGTCAAGAGCTGCGCCGTCCTGGCCGTTCAGGCGGATGGAAGCAGCATTACCACCATCGAGGGCCTCGCGAACGGCGAGTGGCACCCACTGCAGCAGGCGTTCCACGCCGAGCACGCGCTGCAGTGCGGCTACTGCACTCCCGGCATGATCTTGGCCGCCGTCGACCTGCTCCGCGGCAACCCGCACCCCACGGACCAGGAGATCCGGGACGGGCTTGAGGGCAATCTCTGCCGCTGCACCGGATACCAGAACATCGTGAGCGCCGTGCGGCGCGCGGCCGAGGCGGGAGTGACGGCACCATGACGACGACAGGGGCCGAGGCCCAGGCGGCCGCGGAGAAGGCTGGCACGGAATTCGGCACGCCGCGCCCCCGCAAGGAGGACGCCCGGCTGGTCACCGGCCAGACGACCTGGACGGACAACCTCACCCTGCCCGGACTGCTGCATATCGCCTTCGTGCGCAGCCCGTTCGCGCACGCCCGGATCACCTCCGTGGACGTGAGCGCAGCCCGGAGCATGCCCGGTGTGATCGCGGCGTTCTCCGGCGCCGACTTCGCCGACGAGCAGGGCAGCCTGCCGTGCGCGTGGCCGGTCACGCCCGACATCGTGATCCCCGCCCACCCACCGATGGCCACGGAGGAAGTCCGCTATGTGGGCGAGGCGGTGGCCTGCGTGGTCGCCAGGGACCGCTACGCGGCCGCTGACGCCGTGTCCGCGGTGGATGTGGGGTACGAGCCACTGCCGCCGGTCCTCGACATCCGGACCGCGCTCGATGAGGGTTCCCCGAAGGTGCACGAAGCGGGCAACAAGAGCTTCGAATGGGTGTTCCAGAACGGGGACCTGGACGCGGCGTTCCGCGACGCACCCGTGGTGATCGAGCGCAACTACCGCCAGCAGCGGCTGATCCCCAGCGCGATGGAGCCCCGCGCGGTGGTCTGCTCCTGCGTGGGCGGCGAGTTCACGCTCTGGTCGGCCACCCAGATCCCGCATGTGCTCCGGGTCATGCTTGCCCTGGTCACGGGCGTGCCCGAGCAGAACATCCGGGTCATCGCGCCCGACGTGGGCGGCGGTTTCGGCTCGAAGTTGCAGGTCACCGCCGAGGAAGTACTCGCGATGCTGATCGCGCGCAAGCTCGGCCGGCCGGTCAAGTGGACCGAGTCGCGCAGCGAGGGCAACATGACCGTGCACCACGGCCGCGACCAGTGGCAGCGGATACGGGTTGCCGCGGAGCGGGACGGCCGCGTGCGCGGCCTGTCCGTGGACCTGCTCGCCGACATGGGCGCCTACCTGATGCTGGTCACGCCGGGCGTGCCGCTGCTCGGCGCGTTCATGTTCCCCGCCATCTACAAGATGGACGCCTACTCGTTCCGCTGCACCGGCGTGTTCACCACCAAGATGCCGACCGACGCCTACCGCGGCGCCGGCCGCCCGGAGGCGACCTTCGGCATCGAGCGGACCATGGACGAGCTGGCCAACGAGCTGGGCATGGACCCGCTCGAGGTGCGGCAGCGGAACTGGATCACCCACGGGGAGTTCCCTTACACCACGATCGCCGGGCTCACCTACGACAGCGGGAACTACGAGGCCGCTACGGCCAGGGCCAAGGAACTGTTCGGCTACGACCAGCTTCGCCAGGAGCAGGCGGCCCGGCGGGCCAACGGTGACCCGATCCAGCTGGGGATCGGGGTTTCGACCTTCACCGAGATGTGCGGGCTGGCGCCGTCCCGCGTGCTCGGCTCGCTGGCCTACGGGGCGGGCGGCTGGGAGAACGCGTCGGTGCGCATGCTGCCGACCGGGAAGGTCGAGGTCGTGACCGGCTCCAGCGCGCACGGGCAGGGCCACGAGACCGCGTGGAGCCAGATTGTCGCCGACCGGCTCGGGGTGCCGTTCGATGACATCCGGGTCCTGCACGGTGACACCCAGGTCTCCCCCAAGGGCATGGACACCTACGGTTCCCGGTCGCTGACCGTGGGCGGCGTGGCCGTGCTCTCGGCCTGCGACAAGGTCATCGAGAAGGCCAGGGTGATCGCGGCGGGCATGATCGAGGCCTCGGCCAACGACCTGGAATGGTCGCCGGGGCGGTTCGCGGTCCGCGGCGACCCGGAGAAGGGCGTCACGATCGGCGAGATCGCGCTGGCTACCTTCGCCGCGCATAACCTGCCCGAAGGCGTGGAGCCCTCGATCGACTCCGACGCCACCTACGACCCGGACAACTTCTCGTTCCCGCACGGGACGCACCTGTGCGCGACTGAGGTTGACACCGAGACCGGGATGGTCACCATCCGCTCCTACGTCGCCGTGGACGACGTGGGCACGGTGGTCAACCCGCTCATCGTGGACGGCCAGGTGCACGGCGGGCTGGCCCAGGGCATCGCGCAGGCACTGTATGAGGAAGCGGTCTACGACGAGGACGGCAACCTGCTGACCACCACGATGGCCGACTACCTGCTGCCGTCGGCCGCCGACCTCCCGCATTTCACCACCGACCGGACGGTGACCGCCGCGACGACCAACCCGATGGGCGTCAAGGGAGTAGGCGAGGCGGGCACGATCGCATCCACGCCCGCCGTGGTGAACGCGATCATCGATGCGCTGCGGCAGTTCGGCGTGCGCGACGTGCCGATGCCGTGTACCCCGGAACGTGTCTGGCGGGCTATCCAGGCCGACCGAGATTCCGGCACCCAGGCGCAGGACGGAGCCGTGCGATGATCCCGGCGAAGTTCGATTACGTCCGCCCCAGCTCGCTCGACGACGCGGTGCGCGCCCTGGCCGATGGCGGCGAGGACACCAAGGTGATCGCGGGCGGGCAGAGCCTGCTGCCGCTGCTCAGGCTGCGGCTTTCCTTCCCCGACCTGCTCGTGGACATCGGCAGGCTTAACGAACTGCGTGGCGTGCATGACGAGGGTGCCACGCTGTGGATTGGCGCGCTCACCACCCACGATCAGGTGCTCCACGACCCGCTCGTCGCGGAGCACTGCGGGCTGCTCGCCGAGGCCTCGGCCACGGTCGCGGACCCTGCGGTCCGGCATCGTGCCACCCTCGGCGGCTCGCTTTCGCACGCCGACCCGGCGGCCGACCTTCCCGCGGTGGCGGCCGCGCTCGACGCGACCATCACCGCCCGGGGTCCCGCTGGGGACAGGGAGATCGCCGCGGCCGACTTCTTCGTCGACTACCTGACCACGTCCCTGGCGCCGGGCGAGATACTCACCGGCTTCCGGGTTCCCAAGCTCGGCGCGGACTGGGGTTACCGTTACGAGAAGTTCCACCGGACCGCCCAGGCGTGGGCGATCGTCGGCGTGGCCGCGCTGGCCCGGCGGTCCAATGGGCACGTGGCGGAGGCCCGGATAGGGCTGACCAACATGGGCACCGTCCCCGTCCGGGCCCGCGCGGCGGAACAGGCCGCCGCCGGGGTCGAGGCGAGCCGCGGCGCCCTGCGGTCAGCCGCCGAACTCGCCGACACCGAAGCGCAGCCGCCCTCCGACCTGCACGGCGCACCCGATTACCGGCGCCACCTGGCTCGGGTGCTCACCGGCCGAGCATTGGCGGCAGCGTCTAGAGTCTGACGATATGGAACTTGAGCACTCATTTACCATCCCGGTGCCGCCGGAGCAGGCCTGGGAAGTGCTGCTCGACGTCGAACAGGTGGCGCCCTGCATGCCGGGCGCCACCATCGACGCGGTGGACGGCGATGTCATCTCGGGCCGGATCAAGGTGAAGGTCGGGCCCATCGCGCTGACCTACGCCGGCACGGCCCGGTTCACCGAGAAGGACGAGCAGGCCCGCGTGGTCGTCTTGGAGGCGTCGGGCAAGGAGACCCGTGGCACCGGCACGGCGTCGGCGGCCGTGCGCTCGACGCTCCAGGACCTGGGCGGCCAGACCCGGGTCACCGTGCACACGACGATGAACATCACCGGGCGGCCGGCCCAGTTCGGCCGGGGGGTGATGGTCGAGGTAGGAAGCAAGATCATCGAGAAGTTCGCCGCGAACCTGGCCGCGCAACTGGCCACCGGCGGCCCGGCCGCGGAGCTGGCCACCGGCGGCCCGGCCGCGGAGCTGGCCACCGGCGGCCCGGCCGCGGAGCTGGCCACAGACGACCAGCCCGCGGCTGTCCCGGCCGGGGAGGCATCCTCGGACGACGCCACGCTCCTCCCGATCGAGCAGCTGAATCTCCCCGTGCGTTCGTACAACAGCCTCCGGCGCGAGGGCGTGCACACGGTCGGGGCGCTGGCTTCCCGCAGCGAGAAGGACCTGCTGGCCATCGATGGCCTCGGCCCGCAATCGGTCAAGGAGATCAAGCAGAAACTGGCCGACCACGGACTCGCGCTGGACAGCCGGGTCACGGAGCCAGCTTCGGCGGCTTCGGGCAATGGCTCGGCCACCAGGGCTGCGGCCGGCGGCGCCACGGCCGGCGGCGCTGCGGCCGGCACGGCTGCGACAACCGGGGCTGCGACGACCGGGGCTGCGGCCACCGGGGCCACGACGCAGGGCCTCAACGGGGCCCTGCCCCCACCTGCGGCCCGGCCGCCGGGTGAGGACGCGATCGATCTGCTCAGCGTGGCCGGGCTGCCGGTGCTCAAGCGGGCCCTGCCCGGGGTCGGCCTCCTCGTCGCCGCGCTGCTCCTGCTGCTGTGGTCCCGCCGCCGACGGCGCCGCGCGGCCGGCTCATAAACCATGATCACGGAGGATCTGCGGCCGTATGTGACGCGGATCCCTCTGTAGTCATGGAATCGGCGGCGGGAGGGGCGTCACGGGCGGGAGGGCCGTCGCAGGCCCGGGCTAGGGTGAGGCGGTGACAGGTTTCTCCACTGACAGGTCCGGCGCGGAGGAACTCGACGCGGCGGACCCGCTCGCCCGGTTCCGGGATCGCTTCGTCCACGCGGATCCCCCGCTCATCTACCTGGACGGCAACTCGCTTGGCATGCTGCCGCAGGCCACGGCGCAGCGCATCACCGACGTGGTCGGCCGCGAATGGGGGACGCAGCTCATCGGCTCCTGGACCCACTGGCTGGACCTGCCGCAGCGGGCGGGCGACCTGCTCGGCCGCCAGCTGCTGGGCGCGGCACCCGGCCAGGTGGTGGTCGCCGACTCGACCACGGTGAACCTCTACAAGCTGGCCTGGGCGGCGCTCGGCGACCGGCCGGGCAGGCACGTCATCGTGACGGACGACGACAACTTCCCAACTGATCGTTATGTACTGGAAGGAGTTGCCCGGCAGCACGGGGCCGAACTGCGGCTCATCCACACCGACATGGACGAGGGAGTGAGCGAGCAGGCGGTTCGCGAGGCGGTCGGGTCGGACACCGCGCTGGTGAGCCTGTCCCATGTGGCTTACCGGAGCGGCGCCCTCGCGGACATGGCCGCGCTCACCGCCATCGTGCACGACGCCGGCGCGCTGGCCCTCTGGGACCTGTGTCACTCGGCGGGCTCGGTGCCGGTGGAACTGGACTCCAGCGGCGCCGACCTGGCCGTCGGCTGCAGCTACAAGTACCTCAACGCGGGGCCGGGCGCGCCCGCCTTCCTGTACGTCCGCGAGGACCTGCACCAGCGGCTGCGGCAGCCGGTGCAGGGCTGGTTCGGGCAGCGGGACCAGTTCGCGATGGGGCCTGGCTACGATCCCGTGCCGGGGATCGGCCGCTTCCTGACCGGCTCACCCAACATCGTCGGCACGGTCGCCGTCGAGGAGGGCGCCCGGCTGCTCGGCGAGGCCGGCATGGGGGCGTTGCGGGCCAAGGGCATGCTCATCACCGACTACCTGATCGCCCTGGCCGACACGTGGCTCGCCCCGCTCGGCTGCGTGCTGGCGTCGCCCAGGGAGGCCAGGCGGCGCGGCTCGCACGTGTGCCTTCGCCATCCGGAGGCCTGGCGGATCAGCCAGGCCCTCATCCAGGCCGGGGTGGTCGGCGACTACCGGACCCCCGGCCTGCTCCGGCTCGGCCCCACCCCCATCAACACCCGGTTCACCGACGTCTGGGATGCCCTGAATACCGCGCGGGAGATCATCGAAACCAAAGCCTACGAGCAGTTCCCGGGCGACCCCGCGCGGGTGACCTGAACCACCCACGAGAACTTCGGCACAGCCGCTCGGACGCCTGCTGACCGCCAGGGCAGCCCTCAGTCCGGCAGCAGGCCCCGCACCAGCTGGGAGGGGATCAGCTCGACCGGGAATGGCTTGCTGGCCACGAAAGGCTCATCGGCTGCGACGTGCACGACCTGCTCATATCGCCCGTCACGCAACTCGAACACGATGAGTTCCGGTTTGTCCACGTCGGGGACAACGATCCAGTACGCCTCGATGCCGAATCGCTCGTACACCGCCTTCTTGATGTTGAGATCAACCAGTGCGGCGCTCGGTGAGCGTACCTCGACCGCGAGCAGCGGCGGGTCGGTAATCCTGACCCCGCCGATGTGCTCGAACCGGGCTACCACGAGGTCCGGGATGAGCTCAGTCTCCGCGGACATCCGCACCGCCGGCCCGGGAAGTACCCGCAGCCCCCGGGGGCATATCTGGCGCAGCACGAAGAGCAATTCGCCGACAACGAACTGATGCGGATTTGCCGGTGCGGGGCTCACGATGAGCACCCCGTCCACCAGTTCGTACCGGCGCCCGTCATCGGGCATCCGGTCCAGGTCGTGAACCGTGAACGGTCGGCTGATCGTCGGCCACGCCTCTGCGATGGTCACACCACCCATAGTGCCTCCTGTCCGCCATGGGGGCCACTCAAGCAGCCCGTACCGACAAACCGGCGGTGGCCCGGAACCCGGGGGTGGGCGTGGCGGGCGGCTTTTCGTTCGGTCAAAATGGGCGGGGCTGGCGGGGTCGGCGGCGCGGTCATTCCCACTCGATGGTGCCGGGAGGCTTGCTGGTGACGTCGAGGACGACCCGGTTGACCTCGGGCACCTCGTTGGTGATCCGGTTGGAGATCGCCGCGAGCAGCGCATCCGGCAGCCGCGCCCAGTCGGCGGTCATCGCATCCTCGCTGGTCACCGGGCGGAGCACCACCGGGTAGCCGTAACTGCGCTCGTCGCCCTGGACGCCGACGGACCGCACGTCGGCGAGCAGCACCACGGGACACTGCCAGATCTCGCGGTCGAGGCCCGCGGCGCTCAGCTCCGAGCGGACGATCGCGTCCGCCGCCGACACGATGCGCAGCCGTTCGGCGGTGACCTCGCCCACGACCCGGATCGCCAGGCCGGGCCCGGGAAACGGCTGGCGCCAGACGATCTCCTGCGGCAGCCCCAGCGCCTCCCCGGCCCGGCGCACCTCATCCTTGAACAGTGAGCGCAGCGGCTCGACCAGCTTGAATCTCAGGTCCCCGGGGAGGCCGCCGACGTTGTGGTGGGACTTGATGTTCGCCGCGCCGGTGCCGCCACCCGATTCCACGACGTCCGGGTAGAGCGTTCCCTGGACGAGGAAATCGACTGATGTCCCGTGACTTCCGGCGTCAGCGGCGATCTGGCGTGCCGCGTGCTCGAACGCCCGGATGAACTCGCGTCCGATGATCTTGCGTTTTTCCTCCGGGTCGGTGACCCCGGCCAGCGCGGCCAGGAATGTCGCGGACGCGTCCACCACCGTGAGGTTGGCGCCCGTCGCGGCCACGAAGTCCTTCTCCACCTGCTCCGCCTCGCCCTGGCGCAGCAGCCCGTGATCAACGAAGACGCAGCTGAGGCGGGAGCCGATGGCCCGCTGCACGATGGCCGCGGCGACCGCGGAGTCGACGCCGCCGGACAGGCCGCAGATCGCGCCGCCGTCGCCGATCTGCTCGGCGACCCGCTCGGTTTGTTCCTCGATGATGCCGCGCATCGTCCAGTTCGGACGGCAGCCGGCCGCGTCCAGGAAGCGGCGGAGGACCTGCATGCCATGCTGGGTGTGCAGGACCTCGGGGTGGAACTGCACACTGTAGAGCCGGCGGCCGGGGTTCTCCACCGCGGCCACCGGGGTGGCCGCGGTCCGCGCGGTCACCGCGAACCCGGGCGGCGGGGTCGCGGCGGTGTCACCGTGCGACATCCAGACCAACTGGTGCGCGGGCAGCCCGCCGAGCAGTGCGCCACCTGGCTGCGCCGCTCCCGCCGCCGGCCCGCGGCCCGCGGCGGGCACGGACGGTGATACCAGCTCAAGCGCGGTCGCCCCGTACTCGCCCGCGCCGGTATGCGCCACCACGCCGCCGAGGCCCGACACCATCAGCTGGAAGCCGTAGCAGATGCCGAGCACGGGGACGCCGGCGCTGAGCAGGTCTGGTGGCCCGGGCGGGACTGGCGGCGCGCCCGGCGCGTACACCGACGCCGGCCCGCCGGACAGGATGATCGCCGCTGGGCGTTTTGCGAGGATTTCCGCGGCGGGCATGGTGCAGGGCACGATCTCCGAGTACACCTGGCACTCACGGACCCGGCGCGCGATCAACTGCGCGTACTGGGCGCCGAAGTCGACAACCAGGACTGTGTCGAAATCACCATCACGATGCACGGTGCCGCCCTCCCTCACTACGTGGCCTTGGCGGGCTTGGGATCGGAATCCTTGGCGGGCTGCCCTGCCGCCGGGCCTCCGGGCTGCCCTGCCGCTGCCGGGCCTCCGGGCTGCGCCGCCGCTGCCGGGCCTCCGGGCTGCGCCGCCGCTGTCAGGCCGCCTGATTGCGGTCCTGGCGGGTTGGCGGGCTGGCGCGCCGGGCCGACCCTGACCCGGGCGATACGACGGCCATCCATCTCGGTGACGGTCAGCCGACGCCCGGCGACCTCCACCGACTCATGGTCGGTGGGCAGTTGGCCAAGCGTGGCGAGCACGTAGCCCGCGACGGTCTCGTAGGGACCTTCCGGGAGCACGACCCCGGTCTGCTCGGCGAACTCATCCAGGTTCAGCAGGCCATCCACTTCGATCTCGCCACTAAGCAACTGCTTCGGCTGCCCCTCGTCCACGTCGTACTCATCCTGGATGTCGCCGATCAGTTCCTCGACGAGATCCTCCAGGGTGACGATGCCGGCCGTGCCGCCATACTCGTCCACCACGATGGCCAGGTGGGCCCGGTCCCGGCGCATCTCCGACAAGGCGGACAAGACCGTCTTGCTGGTCGGCAACTGCTTCACCGGCCTGCACACCTCGCCGACGGTGACCGGCCGCGCCATGAACTCCGGGTTCAGCAGGTCGCGCACGTGGATGAAGCCGATCACGTCGTCGTAGGACTCCTGGTACACGGGGAACCGGGAGTGCGGCGCGCCCGCCACGATCTTCGCCACTTCGGACAGCGGCGTCGAGGCGGCGATGAACTCCACCTCGGTCCGCGGCACCAGAACCTCACGGATCTGCCGGTTCGCGGCTTCGAACACTTCCGCCACGATGTGCCGCTCATCGGCGCTCAGCGCCTGGTTACCGACCACCAGGTCGCGGAGTTCCTCCTCGGTCATCACCCCCCGCCCCGCCTTCGGGTCACCGCCGAGGATCCGCACGACCAGGTTCGTCGACCGGGACAGCAGCCAGACCAGCGGGCGGGCCAGCACCGAGATCCGGTCCAGCGTCGGGGCCGCGATCAGCGCCACCCGCTCAGCGCGCTGCAGCGCGAGCCGCTTGGGGGCCAGCTCGCCCAGCACCAGGGTGAAGATCGAGATCGTCCCGGTCACCACGACCAGCGAGACCACGGACGCCACCCCGGAATCGACGTGCTGCCTGAGCAGCGCGGCCTTCAGGTCGCTGGCTAGGGTGGCCGCGCCGAAGGCACCGGAAAGCAGCGTCGCCAGGGTGACGCCTATCTGCACAGCGGACAGGAACCGGTTGGGATCCTGGGCGAGCCTGGCCGCGCGCTGCCCGCGCTTGCCCCGCTTCGTCAGCGAGTGCACTTGTCCCTCACGCAGCGAGACCAGGGCCATCTCCGCTCCGGCGAAGAACCCGCCGACAAGCACAATGAGCAGAACGATAACGACGTCCCAGCCGACCTGGTTCACGTCTTGATCCCTGACCTCCGCAATCCACCACCGCCCGGGTGGCGGACCCGGTGCCCGACGGCCGGCGGCCGCTGCCGTGGCCGCCAGCCCGGCGCATGGTGTCCGCACAGTCTAAGCAGTCCCCTCCGGGGAACGGGCGAAGTCCGCTACGGCACGCATGGGGTTGCTGGGCATGTTGGGTCGGGGCCGGATGCAAATGCCCCCTGAGCCAGATAGCGTATGGGTCCCGTGGGGACCGATGGCGTCTGGAAAGACAGCGGCAGGCTCGCCGATGGCAGAGAGATCATCTACTTCGACGAGTCACCCGGCCTGGGGCGTGCGGCGGTGCCAGACCTGAGGCCGCTCGCGGCGGATCCCTCACCGGGTGCCACGCCAGGGAACACGCTGCCGGCCCCGGGTTGGCCCGAATCCGGGCTGCGCTGGGACGCCCTTCGCGGCGAATGGGTCGTCATCGCCGCGCAACGCCAGGACAGGACGTTCCTGCCGCCAACCGATGAGTGCCCGCTCGACCCGTCGCGGGCGGGAAGGCTCACCGAGATCCCGGCGGATACCTACGACGTCGTCGTCTTCGAGAACCGATTCCCCTCCCTGCGCGCGACGGCCGCCTGGTCACCCGGGGCAGGCCAGCCCGGCACAGGCCAGCCCGGCACAGGGCCGCCGGAAACAGGCGGGGTGCCGGGACGGCCCGCTTTCGGGCGGTGCGAAGTTGTCTGCTTCACCTCTGACCACCAGGCCTCCTTCGCCAGCTTGACCCCGCGGCGCGCCCGGACGGTCGTGGAGGCATGGGCCGACCGGACCACCACCCTCGGCGCGATAGGCGGGATCGAGCAGGTGTACTGCTTCGAGAACCGCGGCGAGGAGATCGGCGTCACGCTCCATCACCCACACGGCCAGATCTACGGCTTCCCGTTCGTCACCCCGATGACCTCCCGGATGGTGACCCAGGCGCGCGGCTATGCGGCGCGCTGCGGCCGGAACCTGTTCGACGACCTGGTCGCCGGTGAGATCGCCGCGGGCATCCGCCTGGTGGCACGCAACGAGCACTGGACGGCCTTCGTGCCTGCCGCGGCGCGGTGGCCGTACGAGGTGCTGCTCTTCCCGGCCGAGCGGGTGGCTGACATCCCGGCGCTCAGCGACCAGGCACGGTCCGCGTTCTGCGATCTATACCTTGATGTGCTGCGCCGGCTTGACGCATTGTTCGGCGTGCCCTTGCCCTACATCGCGGCCTGGCATCAGGCGCCGACCAGGGACGAATCCGCCCGCCACGAGTTCGGCCTGCACCTTCAGGTACTGTCCGTCCGGCGGGCACCTGGCCGGCTGAAGTACCTCGCGGGAACGGAGTCCGGCATGGGAGTCTGGATAAACGATGTCCTGCCGGAGGAAGCGGCGTTGAGGCTCCGGGAGGCTCGATGAAACTGCTCGTCACGGGCGGCGCCGGGTACATCGGCAGCGTGGTCGCGGCCCTGCTCGGCGCGCAGGGACACGACGTCGTCGTACTCGACGACCTGTCCACCGGGCACCGGGACGCGGTCCCGCCCGCCGCCACGTTCGTCCACGGCACCGTGCGGGAGGACGCCGCCGCGGTGCTCGCCGGCGGGTTCGACGCGGTGCTGCATTTCGCCGCGAAATCACTGGTCGGCGAGTCGATGGCCAAACCGTCGCTGTACTGGGGGCACAACCTGGGCGGGACACTAGCCCTGCTAGAAGCCATGCGCATAACGAAGACTCCCAAGATCATCTTTTCCTCCACCGCGGCGACCTACGGGGAACCCGAGAGCGTCCCCATCACCGAGTCCACCCCGACCAGGCCGACCAGCCCGTACGGCGCATCGAAACTGGCCGTGGACACGGCGCTGGCCGAGCACGCGCGGATGCACGGCATCGGCGGGGTCAGCCTGCGGTATTTCAACGTCGCGGGGGCATTCGCGGACTCCGGTGGCCGCTGGTATGGCGAGCGCCACGGGCCCGAGACTCACCTCATCCCCAACGTCCTGGCGATCGCGGCCGCGGCTCAGGCTCATTACCGCGATCGCGGAGGGGCAGGCGTGCCCCGGCAGGTGCAGTTGTTCGGCGACGACTACCCCACCCCGGACGGGACCTGCATCAGGGACTACATCCACGTGATCGATCTTGCGGACGCGCACCTCCGGGCCCTGGATGCGTGCACGCCCGGCCAGCACCGGATCTACAACCTGGGCGTAGGGAACGGCTTCTCCAACCGCGAGGTGCTGGACATGTGCCGGGAGGTGACCGGGCAGGAGATCCCGGCGGTGATCGCACCGAGGCGGCCAGGGGATCCGGCGGTGCTCGTCGCCTCCGCCGACCGCATCAAAGCCGAGCTCGGCTGGGTACCCGATCGTCAGCTGCGCTCGATGGTGGCCGACGCCTGGGCCTTCACCCAGGTCATGGCCTGATGACTAAGTCCGCCGACGCACACCGGGTCGTTGCCTGGTTCCGGGAGCGCTTCGGCGCAGACCCACATGGCCTCTGGCACGCCCCCGGCCGGGCGAACCTGATCGGGGAGCACACCGACTACAACGAGGGCTTCGTACTCCCGTTCGCGCTGGACCGGGGAACGCTCACGGCCGCTGCGCTGACCGATGGCAGCATGCTCGAAATCCGATCGATGCAGGTGGCTGACGGCGGTGTGACCGTGCCCCTGGACGGGCTGGCGCCGGGCCAGGTGACCGGCTGGGCGGCCTACCCGGCGGGAGTCGCCTGGGCGCTGCGCGAAGCCGGTTACCCGGTCGGCGGGACACACCTGGCGATCGACTCGGACCTGCCGCAGGGCGCTGGCCTGTCCTCCTCCGCGGCGCTGGAATGCGGGGTCGCGCTCGCCCTGACCCAGCTGCACGGAATTGACGTGCCACGGCCCGAACTGGCCAGGCTCGCGCAGCGTGCGGAGAACGGCTTCGTCGGCATGCCGTCCGGGATCATGGATCAGTCCGCTTCCCTGCTCTGCCGGGCCGGCCATGCCCTGCTGCTCGACTGCCGCAGCGGGGAGACCACCGCGGTGCCGCTCGACCCGGCCGCCGCAGGCCTCGCCCTGCTGATCATCGACACCGGCGCACGCCACGCCCTGACCGACAGCGGCTACGCGGCCAGGCGCCGCGAGTGCGAGGCCGCGGCGCGCGCCCTGGGCGTCCGCTCGCTGCGGGACATCGACGACGCTCAGGACGCGGTACGCCGCCTCGCCGACCCGGTGCTGCGCCGCCGGGCCCGGCATGTGATCACCGAGAACCACCGCGTCCTGCAGGCCGTTGACCTGATGCGCGGCGGCCAATTCGGACGCGTGGGACGGCTGCTCAGCGCGTCGCACGCCTCGCTGGCTGACGACTTCGAGGTCTCCTGGCCCGAGGCGGACGCGGCGGTGGAAGCGGCCGTCGGCGCCGGGGCACTGGGGGCCCGGATGATGGGCGGCGGTTTCGGCGGTTCGGTGATCGCCCTGGTCCCCGAGGACGTCACGCCGGTCCGCGCCGCGGTCTGCGTGGCGTTCGACCGCCGCGGCTGGCCCGCCCCGGGATTCCTCGGCGCGCCGCCCTCGGACGCCGCGCGCCGCCTCAGCTAGCGCGATTCGTCTCACTCTCCTCGCGAAGGAGGACAGATGCCGGTTCACGACGACGCCGTGGCGATCGCGGACGACCTGGCGCAGCTACGTCACGAGATCCACCGCGAGCCGGAAATCGGGCTCGACCTGCCAAGGACCCAGCAGAAGGTGCTCGCGGCGCTGGATGGGCTACCGCTGGAGCTCACCGTGGGCCGGGCTCTCAGTTCGGTCACGGCGGTGCTGCGCGGTGCCCGCCCCGGCCGCACGGTGCTGCTTCGGGGCGACATGGACGCGCTGCCGGTGACCGAACGCACCGGCCTGGCCTACTCGTCCCAGATCGACGGCGCCATGCACGCCTGTGGCCACGACCTGCACACCGCCATGCTCACCGGGGCGGCCCGTCTGCTGTCCGCCCGCCAGCCCGGGCTCGCCGGGAACGTGATCTTCATGTTCCAGCCGGGCGAGGAGGGCTTCGCCGGGGCCAGGCTCATGATCGACGAGGGCGTGCTCGACGCGGCGGGCGAGCGGCCGGCCGCCGCGTTCGCACTGCACGTCGCCTCCGCGGAACTGCCCGCCGGCATCTGGGCCACCCGGCCCGGCCAGATCATGGCCGCCGCCGATGTGCTCGACGTCACGGTGCGAGGGCGTGGCGGCCATGGCTCGCAGCCGCATCGTGCGAACGATCCCATCCCGGCCGCCTGCGCGATGGTCACCGCCCTTCAGACGCTCGTGACCAGGCATTTCGACGTGTTCGACCCGATCATCATCACGGTGGGCAGCTTTCACGCGGGCAGCACGGACAACGTCATCCCGGACGAGGCGCGGTTCCTCGCGACGGTCCGCTCGTTCTCCGCGGCGGCCCGTGACCAGGTCAAGGACGCCAGCGTCCGGCTGGTGGCCGACATGGCCTCCGCGCACGGGGTACGCGCCGAAGCCACCTACGCCGACGGATACCCGGTGACCATCAACGACGTGGGCCAGGTCGCGTTCGCCGAGCAGACCGTGACCGCGCTGTTCGGCGACGGGCGGTTCACCCGCATGCCGAACCCGCTGCCCGGGTCGGAGGACTTCTCGTTCGTCCTCGACCAGGTACCCGGTGCGTTCATCATGATGGGCGCCTGCCCGCCCGGCACCGACCCGGCCGGGGCGCCGTTCAATCATGCGGCGGATGCCGTGTTCGATGACTCGGTGCTCGCCGACGGCGCGACGCTCCTGGCCGAACTGGCCCTCCGCAGCCTCGCCGCGGCATAGGGCGTGTCCCCTGAAGCAGACGCCGCCGCACCGGGTGGGCGAGGGCTCGGAACGCGCCCGTTACAGGCTTCGGAGCGTGCCCTCAGAGGCTGGAGCGTACCCTCAGAGGCTGGCGACGTCGGCCTGCTTGGCCCGCACCGCCTCGGCCGCCTTGCGGAGCGCCGCGAGTTCCTGATCGGTCAGGTCCCGTTCCACGATGGCGCGGACCCCCGAGGCGCCGATCTCGGCTTCGACGCCCAGGTAGACCCCGGAAATGCCGTACTGGCCGTCCACCCACGCGCAGACCGGCAGCACCGCCCCGGAGTCCTCCGCCACCGCGCGGGCCATCCGGGCCGCTGCCGCCGACGGAGCGTAGTAAGCGGACCCGGTCTTGAGCAGGCCGACGATCTCGGCCCCGCCGGCCCGGGTCCGCTCGACCAGCGCATCGATGTCCGCAGCGGACAGCAGGCTGGCCAGGGGCCTGCCGTCGACGGTGCAGGCCGACGGCACGGGGACCATGGTGTCACCGTGCGAGCCGAGCGTGAGCGTGCGCACCGACCCGACCGGCACACCGAGGCGTTCCGCGACGAAGTAGGTAAACCGGGCGGTGTCCAGCATGCCGGCCTGGCCCAGCACGCGGTGCGGGGGGAAGCCGGACACGTTGGCGGCGAGCGCGGTCATCTCGTCCAGCGGATTGGACACGACGATGAGCACCGCGTCCGGGGCATGCTTGACCACGTTCTCCGCGACACTCCGGACGATCTTGGCATTGACTCCGATCAGGTCCATCCGGCTCATGCCCGGTTTGCGGGGCAGCCCGGCCGTGATGATGACGATCGACGATCCGCCGATCGCCTCATACCCTTCTCCGGCTGGCCCCGTGGTCTGCCCGGTAACGACGGTCTCGAAGCCTTCGACCGGCCTCGACTGGTTCATGTCGAGGGCCAGTCCCTCTGGCTTCCCCTCCACGATGTCGGTGAGCACGACCTCCTCGAAGATGTCGTATTCGGCAAGCCGCTGGGCTGTGGTCGAGCCGTAGAATCCGGCGCCGACGACGGTTACCTTCCCGCTGCGGGTCATCTCCGGTGATCTCCCTTCGGGCCCGGGGTGCGTCCTCGGTCAGGACTGCGCTCCTGCTCGGTGGTCAGGCGGACTGCGCGCCGCTCAGCATGTCAGGCGGACATCGCCGCGGCGAGGTTGGCGTCCAGCGCGGCGAGGAACTCCTCGGTGGTCAGGAAGGGCGTGCCGTGGCCCACCAGAACCGCTAGGTCCTTGGTCATCTTGCCGCTTTCCACCGTCTCGACGCACACCCGCTCAAGAGTCTCCGCGAACCGGGTGACCTCGGGGGTGCCATCAAGTTTCCCGCGATGCGCCAGCCCGCGGGTCCAGGCAAAGATCGAGGCGATCGGGTTGGTCGAGGTGGGCTTGCCCTCTTGGTGCATCCGGTAGTGCCGGGTCACCGTGCCATGCGCGGCCTCTGCCTCGACCGTGCGCCCGTCCGGCGTCATCAGCACGCTCGTCATCAGGCCGAGAGAGCCGAACCCCTGGGCGACCACGTCGGATTCCACGTCACCGTCGTAGTTCTTGCACGCCCACACGATGCCTCCGTCGCCCTTGATTACCTGGGCGACCACGTCATCGATAAGCCGGTGCTCATAGGTGTTGCCGGAGGCCTCGAACTCGGCCTTGAACTCGGACTCGAACACCTCCTGGAAGAGGTCCTTGAACCGGCCGTCGTAGGCCTTGAGGATGGTGTTCTTCGTGGACAGGACGAGTGGGTAACCCCGGTCGAGCGCATACCGCATGGTTGAGCGGGCGAAGTCGCGGATCGAGTCGTCGAAGTTGTACATGCCGAGCGCGACGCCGCCGCCGGTGAACCTGGCCACCTCGATCTCGAACGACTCCGCGCCGGAGTCCTCCTTGTCCGGCGTGTACGAGATCCGCACGGTGCCAGGCCCGGGGACCACGAAGTCGGTGGCCTTGTACTGGTCACCGTGGGCGTGGCGGCCGATGATGATGGGCTTTGTCCAGCCGGGCACGAAGCGCGGCACGCTGGACACCACGATGGGCTCGCGAAACACCACGCCGCCGAGGATGTTGCGGATGGTGCCGTTGGGCGAGCGCCACATCTTCTTGAGCCCGAATTCGGCGACCCGGTCCTCGTCGGGGGTGATCGTCGCGCACTTGACCCCCACGCCGAAGCGCTGGATGGCGTGCGCCGCGTCCACGGTTACCTGGTCGTCGGTCGCATCGCGATTCTGTACCGACAGGTCGTAACACTTCAGATCGATGTCCAGGTAGGGCAGGATCAACTGGTCCTTGATGAACTGCCAGATGATCCGGGTCATCTCGTCGCCGTCAATCTCGACAACGGGATTCTGTACTTTGATCTTGGGCATGCCGCCGACTTCCCTTCGTTACCTGCGCCTTGCTCGTGGGCGGGTCTCCGCCACCGCTCTGCTACCCGGACATCTCGGCGCCCCCGAGGGCCTGGCCAGCCCGGTCGGCCCGGTCACGACGGTGTCGGCAGCACGAGACCGGCGACCAGCAGGCCGATGGCCAGAACGCCCAGTACCGTCACGTCAACGATGCGCCGCCTGGAGGCCAGCATCCCGACCTGCCGGTCTGGCAGCGCCAGCCGGGCCAGAGCGGCGACGAGGAGCGCGCCCGCCAGGGCCAAAGTCCCCCCGCGGACGTACTGCTGGCCCTGCCAGATCCACGCCACCGCGCCCACCGCGACGGCCAGCACGATGGCATAGAGAAGCTGCGATCCCCTGGCGTCCTTGCGCCTTCTCGCCCGGCGAGTCCCTGGCGGCGCGGCCCGGCGCGCCGCGCCATGTTCTCCTGGCCCAGCGCCATCCCAGGCTGACCGGGATGTCACCCGGTCCGGCGCTCCGTGCCCAACCCCCACTGTGCCCTCCGCTGCGAGCCTCACCGCTGGGCCAATGGCGTCCAGGTGAGGTCCCGATCACCGATGTATTCACTGTCCGGCCTTATCAGCCTATTGTCCGCGTGCTGCTCCATGACATGGGCCGTCCAGCCGGCCATCCGGCTGACCGAGAAGACCGGGGTGAACAGGTCCGTCGGGATGCGCAGGTAGTGATAGACGCTGGCGGCGTAGAAGTCCACGTTCGGGTACAGGCCCTTCTCGGCGAAGACCACCTTCTCCATCTCGCGCGACATGCGGTAGTACGTGTCGTCGCCTGATGCCTCCGCCAATTCCGCGGACAACTGGCGCAGGTGGGTGGCCCGCGGGTCCTCGGTCTTGTAGACACGGTGCCCGAAGCCCATGATCTTCTCGCCTCGGCCGAGGCGCTCGCGGGCCACCAGGCCCGTAGCGGCCACCGGATCGTCCGGTGCGTCCGCCCTGATCGTCTCCAGCCCGCGCATGACCTGCTCGTTCGCGCCGCCGTGCAAGGGCCCCTTGAGCGTGCCGAGCGCGGCGACGACCGCCGAGTGCATGTCCGACAGGGTTGCGGCACAGACGCGAGCGGCGAACGTGGACGCGTTCATGGTGTGATCGGCGTGCAGCACCAGGCAGGTATCCAGGATCTCCGCCTCGCGGCGAGATGGCGGCGTCCCGCGCATCTGAAGCAGGAAGTTGGCCGCGATTCCCAGCCCGGGATCGCCGGGCGGGCTCTGGATGCCTCGCCGTGCGGCGTCATAGGCGGAGACAAGGATGGGCTGTTGAGCGGTGAGCCTGGCCGCCTTGCGGGTGTTCGCCTCGGGAGAATTGGAGTCCTTGTCGGGATCGTCGGCGCTGGCCAGCGAGACCAGGGTGCGCATTGCCTCCATCGGTTCCTGGCCGCCAGATATCTCGGCCAGGTCGGAGCTGACAAGTTTGCCCAGGGTGCGTCCGGCGGCGATCTCGGCCCGGAAGCTATCGAGTTCCGCCGCGTCCGGCGGCGATCCTCGTTGCAGCAAGTAGGCGATTTCCTCGAAGGTCGCCGCCCCGGCGAGCTGATGGATGTCGTACCCGCGGTAGGACAGGCGGCCAGCCTGGCCGTCGATATCGCTGAGCGCGGTGGACGCGGCAACAACGTCAGCCAGGCCCTTAGACGGCTTGTCCGCCATTTCGTGTTCCTCCCGATGGCTCGCTCGGCAGTGTACTTCCGCCGCAACCCTCCGGCCGCCGCTGGCCGGCTCGGCGCTGCGTGCGGAAACCGCATCGCCGAAACGTGGTAGGACACCGCTCCGAGAGGGTAACTGCACGGAGAGACATCAGTGACTGCTCGGGTAGGCAGGAGGAACGGTCGTGGACGGGCCCTATATTCGCATTGAGGACACCGGGGCCGTGATCCCGCTGTGCGAGCAGGTGACGACGATCGGCCGCGGCGACGGGGTCGACGTGCATCTGGCCGACCCGAGCGTTTCCCGGCTGCACGCCGAGATCATCCGCCGCGGGCCGTATGCCTACGTCACCGACCTTGGCTTATCGCGAAACGGTACCCGTGTCAACGGGCGCCCGGTGGCCCGCCGCGTCCTCGAGGACGGGGATGTGCTCACCTTCGGGGCGGCCCGCTGCCGGATCGGCGGGATCCCGCACGAGGACTTCACCGCCGAGGTCGAGTTGCGGCGCTCCGCCAGCCCCGAGCTGACCCGCAGGGAACTCGACGTCCTTACCTCACTCTGCCGCCCTGCGCTCTCGGACGAGGCCTTTGTCGCGCCCGCGACGGCCCGCGAGATCGCCGCGGACCTCGTTGTCACGGAGGCGGCCGTCAAGCAGCACCTGCTGCGCCTGTACCAGAAATTCCGCATCCCCGAGGGCCCGAACCGGCGGGTCCGGCTGGCCAACGAGGTCGTGGCGCTCGGGCTGGTGCGGCCGCTGCCACCGACCGGCCGCACGGAGCCACCCCAGGCCCCGCACCGTGGTGCCCGGGCCGCCCCGGTACGCGCCAGCGCGGGCACGGCGGTCCCGGCAGCGGGCGCAGCCGTAGGCCCGGCTGTGGGCGCAGGCCGGGCGCCGGTCACCAAGGCGACGAGTCCGCACACCCCCACGGACGGGAACCTGCCTGACCGGCAAGCCAGTTAGGGCATGTCCCATGGATCTTGGTGGATGCGGCGGTGATCCCGGCGCGATCCGCGCCGCTAAAGTTCTGCGGGACACGCCTTAGTGGCCGGTAAGAGGGTCCGTTGGACGTTTCACGGCACCGCGTTTTACCAGAGCCGGAAATGCCAGAGCCGCGGCCGCCAGAACCGGAAGTGCGCGATCTGGGGGATCCCGTGCCAGCCCGGCACGTGCGGTACGAGGTCCGTCGGTGCGACCAGCGGCCAGTAGGCGGCCGGCGACGATGCCGCGGCCGCGAGCGCGGCCACGGCCAGGGCCCACAGCCCGATGAGCGCCACAGCCTCTGTCGTACGCGTGCCGATGATCGCAGTGAAGATCCGGTTGAGCTGGCGTCGTGACTTGGCCGAGCCAGGCCCGAGCCCGTAGAAGGCCACCAGCGTCCCGGCCCCGTAGGCCACGGCCCGCGGCATCGAATCCACCGGCACGGTGACCAGCGTGACCACACCCACCGCGGCCGCCACCGCGAGCGCCACGGGCGCGAGCAGCACGCTGGCGAGTACTGACCGGACCAGGAACCAGGGGAAGGCGGCCGCCGCGAAGAGATGGTCGGTCGCCCGCGCGCCTCGCGCGGTGCGTTTCTGGTCGACACCGCGCTGGGCCAGCTCGCCCGCACGCAGCAGCACGATGGCAGCGAGCGCGAGCAGCGTGCCCGCGACCGGAAGCGCCACGCTGACGCTCACCGCGATCACCATCGTCGCCAGGACAAGCATCGGATGCCGGCGCTGCACCGCACCGGCGTAGCCTCCCGCGGTCGGGGCCGGCCCGCCTCCAGCAGGCCAGTCGCGGCCGGGAACTGTCCCGGCCCGGCCGTTGCCGGCGACGGCCCCAGCAGGAGCGTAGGCGACCGGAGGCAGCATGTCGGCGTAGTCGCTGGGCCGGACCGGCGCGCTGGGGATCGGCCGGGTCCCTGGGCCAGCTGCGAGCCGTCCAGCGGGACCCGCTTCGGACAGGCCCCGGCCAGCGAAACCCGCCGCGGTCGAACCCGGGCCAGCCCAGCCCGGTTCGGCCAGGCCCGCCGCGGCCGAACCCGGTCCGGCGAGACCCTGGCCGGCGAAACCTGCCGCGGCCGCTGCCCCGCCGGCGGCGGCCGCTGCTCCGGCGGCCCCGGCGATGCCCGCCGCCCCGATGCCACCCGCTCCGGCCGCCGCGCCTGGTACCGGGGCCCAGCCCGGCGTGCCATCCAATCGCGTGCCAGCGGCGGTCATGGCTGACGCCATCTCCGGGGCTGTCCCCGGCGCCGCCGGGGACAGCAGTGCCGACCCGTCAAGGGCGGCTGTCGCCGCGCTGAGCTGCTCCGCGGACGGACGGCGGCTGGGTTCGCGGCCGAGCGCCGCGGTCAGCAACGGCAGCATGGGCCCGGCCACGCCAACCAGATCAGGGCTGCCGTTCACGATCCGGTAGAAAATCGTCTCGTAGGAGCCGGTGCCGAACGGAGCACGCCCGGTGGCCGCGAACGCGACCGTGGCGCCCCAGGCGTGCACATCGGACGCCCGGCTGCTCTGCTGGCCCTCGATGACCTCCGGGGACAGGTACCCGGGTGTACCCATGAACATGCCGGTCATGGTGAGCCGGGTCGAGTCCAGTGCCTGCGCGATCCCGAAATCGATGACGACCGGTTGCCCGTTCACCAGCATCACGTTGCCCGGCTTGAGGTCGCGGTGCACCACACCGGCACAGTGCACGGCGACAAGCGCTTCGGCGAGCCCGCAAGCCAGCCGGGCCAGTGCGGCGCCCCGCAGGGGGCCCTCCTCGCGCACGAACTCGTCCAGGGTGCGGCCGGGAACGTACTGGGTGACGATGTAGGGCATGTTGCCCGTCACGTCGGTGTCGATCACCTCGGCGACGAATGGGCTCCGCACCAGGCGCATCGTCTCGACCTCGCGGGCCAGGCGGCGGCGGGCGTTGGGGTCACCCGCCACAGACGGGCGGAGCACCTTGATCGCGACGCTACGATGCTCGGAGTCGCGGGCCAGGTAGACAACGCCCATCCCGCCCTCACCGATACGGTCGAGCAGACGGTAGGGCCCTAGCCGGTCTGGCATCTGGTCGTCTGGAGTCATGGCTCCCCCAGCCTACGAAGTACACGCACGTTCCCCGGTGTAGACGGCGCAGGATGTGGCCGGGTATTCCTGGCCGGTCCGGCTAGGCTCCGGTGACCAACCTGCGCAACGCCTCTGCTGCCTGGGCATTCTGCTCGGCATAGCTGACCAGAGCCCGGGCAAGTTCTGCTGCCCACTCCTGAATCTGCACCGGCTGGCGGGACAGCACAACCCCCCGCACCTCGCGGCAAATCTCTGCGTGCGGCTCACCCGAGCGCACGGCCAGCGACATCACCCGCTCCCCCAGCCGGACTGTGATCCTGGACACTTCGCCAGGGCGCCCGCGCATCCGGTCAGACACGCTCCGGTCACGCTCGATCGTCACAACTCCGGCCGGGAGCGCTCCGCCGAGCGACTCGGTGAGTACCTTCGCATAAACGGCCACGTCAGCGCTGTCCGCGCGGAGCGCGGCGGTGACCATCTCCAGGTCGGGGCCGTCCCCGGGCTCCGTCATCATGGGCTCCGCTGCTCCTCTCCCCGCGATGATCAGGCGTTCTCTGCTTGCTTTGCGCCTCCGGGGCGCTTAGCGCGCCGCCTTCCCTCGTCGCTCCTTCGCTCGTGCTCTGCTTCTTTGCGCCTCCGGGGCGCTTAGCGCGCTGCCTTCCCTCGTCGCTCCTTCGCTCGTGCTCTGCTTCTTTGCGCCTCCGGGGCGCTTAGCGCGCTGCCTTCCCTCGCCGCTCCTTCGCTCGTGCTCTGCTTCTTTGCGCCTCCGGGGCGCTTAGCGCGCTGCCTTCCCTCGTCGCTCCTTCGCTCGTTCCTCGCTCCTCGCTCCTCAGTCCAGGCCGCGCCGCGCCCCTTCGGCGCGTCAGTCCAGGCGACGCCGCGCCCCTCTAGCTCGCTCATCGCCCGGCGAACGTGGCCTTCCCAGGCCCATTCTCGACGAAACTGTGCATTCCCGTGCGCTGGTCTTCGGTGGCGAACAGCCCGGCGAAGTGCAGCCGCTCGATCTCGAGCCCAGTATCGAGGTTCACTTCCAGGCCCTCGTCAATGGCCTGCTTGGCGGCGCGCAGGGCGGCAGCAGGGCCCGCGGCATACCGGCCGACGAGATCACGGGCCGCCTGATAGACGTCCGCGTCAGGTACAACCCTGTCCACCAGGCCGATGGCGAGTGCCTCCTGCGCGCCGACAAACCGGCCCGTGTAGACGATGTCCTTCGCCCTGGCCGGCCCGACCAGGCGGGGCAGGCGCTGCGTGCCCCCGGCCCCGGGGATGATGCCAAGCAAGATCTCCGGCTGGCCGGCCCGCGCACTCTCACCCGCGACCCGGAAATCGGCGCAGAGCGCGAGTTCGAGCCCGCCGCCCAGTGCGTACCCGGTCACCGCCGCGACCACCGGCTTGGGAATCTTCGCGACCGCGGTGAACGATTCCTGCAATCACCGCGTGTCGGCCGCCATCTGGCTGTAACCGACCTCGGCCATCTCCTTGATGTCGGCGCCGGCCGCGAAGACCTTCTCCCCG
>Ga0207684_10001421_pt1 | contig 25947 bp, 24 predicted proteins | sample KBSK5501metaG_FD_184342 | JGI IMG/M metagenome (GOLD analysis project Ga0207684, IMG submission 184342) | Corn, switchgrass and miscanthus rhizosphere microbial communities from Kellogg Biological Station, Michigan, USA - KBS K5-50-1 metaG... | ecosystem: Host-associated > Plants > Roots >...
GGAGGTTGTCCCCCCCAGGGCCGGTTAACAGGCACACCCGGGTGAGCATCCGCTGGTGGCCTGCCATTGGGTGATTGTTCTGGCCGATTGTTTTTATTCTGCAGGGCATTAAGTTTTACAAATTGAGGTTTCAATTTAGTTTACCTGCTTCCTGATTGTATCCTCAGCAGTACCAAGGACACATTTGGTGAGCTTTATTAAAGTATAACGAGTTCCAGAGTAAAAACTTCACTTTCCAGGGGCTAATATACCAATTATAGCTAACATGTGCCAGTACGCACACTTTTTTAACCCAATTTTATCTGACATATTACGCTCCACTAAACTCACCTTAACCTCCTACTAACTGGCGTATGTTACCTTTCTTAAGGCAAGGTTCAATGTGAAGAAAAGTACTTGACAGATTGAACAGTTACATCGTGTCACGCCTCCGCGCAGCGAAGGGTCTGTCTCGATGGGCAGAGAGATGCTTCGCTGCGCTCAGCGTGACAGGGCTGGACCCGGGTGGTTACTATGCGAGTTGCGATTATTACCGAGAACTTTCTGCCTAAACTGGATGGTGTTACGCGTACCCTATCCCGATTGCTCGAATACCTGCAGGCCAATGGGCACCAGGCGCTGCTGCTCGGACCCGAAAGCGGTATGGAGCAGTATGCCGGAGCCGAGGTTGTTGGGACTGCCGGTTTTCCTTTGCCTTTTTACCCCGAACTCAAATTTAACTTTTTTCGCCCCCTTTTCATACGTCGCCTGAACGACTTTCACCCCGATATTATACACCTGGTTGATCCTGTGGTGCTTGGCGCCGCAGGGCTGGCGGCTGTCCACTTCCTCGGCAAACCCGTGGTCTCTTCTTATCACACGAACCTGGCAGCCTATTGCGGTCATTTCGGCTTTCCCGTCTTCACCAGGCCGATGTGGTCATACAATCGCTTCATTCACAACCAGTGCTCGCTGACCTTCTGCCCTTCGCCTTCCATGGTCAATGTGCTGCGCAAACAGGGATTCCAACACCTGCGCATCTGGCCGCGCGGCGTTGAGACGGCGCTCTTTCAACCTGAGCGGAGAAGCGGGGAACTGCGTGCTTCCTGGCTAGAAGAACCGCGTGCAAAAGTGGTGCTGCTGTATGCTGGTCGGGTCTCGTGGGAAAAGAACCTGCGCCTGTTAACGCAGGCCTATCGTGGTATGGATCACGCACGCTGTCACCTGGTGATCGTCGGCGATGGGCCAGCTTTAAAGGAGGTACAGCAGGAACTTGCAGGGTTGCCGGTGACTTTTACAGGCTACCTACGCGGAGAAGAACTGGCCAGGGCTTACGCTTCGGCTGATATTTTTGCCTTCCCGTCGCGTTCAGAGACCTTTGGGCAGGTGGTGTTGGAGGCGATGGCTTCGTGCCTGCCCGTAGTTGGGGTGCTGTCTGAGGGCGTCTGTGACCTGGTGCGGGATGGAAAGACTGGCTACCTGCTGGATACAGGAGCGCTCGCTGAAAAAGAACAGGTGATGGCATACCGGGCAATGTTGGAGCGCCTGATATACGATGATGCGCTGCGCGGTGCGATGGGACGAGCGGGACTGCTGGAAGCTCGCCAGCGCTCGTGGTCCGAGGCCATGCAAAGGCTATTGGATGGATATGAAGAAGTGCTGGTGGGTACGCGCCTGCTTGCGGCGGTGTGAGAAAGAGCAGCTATTGCTCTTTCTCCTCGCGCCAGGCCTGTATGAAGGAGAGGATGAGCGAGCCGATCAATACAACCAGCAAGATGATCTCCATTGTGCTAAAAGTCTTTTTTTTCTGCATCCGTTTCCTCGTTGTTTGATACGAATTTTTACCGGCGAAGGCGATGCAAGCATCCCCACCATCCATCCGCACCACTCCCGCCCCTACTATCTATTTTACCTCAGTGCACCCATAGCTCTCTACCTCCTCCGTAATTGTGCAGGAGGTGGAAGTTTCTGGCAACCCAGTCGTGAAAGGCGGCTACTGCCGGCAGCTGGAAGCGCCCGGTGAAAAAGAGCACGGCATGTACCTGCGGTTGCGAGGCGGCGCTCTCAAGCTGCGAAAGGGTTATATAACCGGATTCGATGTGTACCGCGGATGTGTCCACAAGCGCAGGAGGGGTGTTGCGGTCCGCCAGGCCCGCGATGAATTGCGCGTCTGTGACAACCAGCTGGCCGGGAGTGATGGCCTGGCGCAGGTCAGCCGCCGCGCGAGCTTCCAATTGCGTCAATGCGGAGACACTGCTGGCCTGGGCTGCGTGATAGTACGCTCTGTCCTGCCGTGCATCGAGCACCGCTGTCACCAGGATAAGTGCGATGGCAACCCAGCTAAGATACACTGTAATGTTGCTGGACGTGGCTCTTCTTGGAGTTGCGTTGGCAAATGGATCAGCAATACCCACGACTGCCAGCGCAACGAGAGGAGGTGTGAGGGCTACCAGGTGATGTTGGAAGAGGGGAACCTGGTGCCAGAGCAGGTAGATCGTTGCGAGTAGCCAGACAATTAGTGGGATCACGCGCCAGTCTCGCCGTAAAAGCGCGGCTACCATGCCGTAGAGCGCGGCAAGTGTTAGAAAGGTTGTAAGAGCTTGCTCAATGATTGCAGCGTTGCCCTGCTGCATACCACTCAGTACCCCGGCGGCATCGCTGTGAAAGGTGATTACGCTCTGCACCATTGGCTGGTACGAGCCGGTGAAAGGCAGCAGCACTACTGCCGCTGTCACTATGCAAGCCGCGATACCCACGGCGATCGAGCGCAGGGTAGCAGAACCTGCGCCGGGTTGCGTACGCCAGGTTTGCCAGAGTCGAGCCAGCATCAACAGGACAATAGGCACCAGAGCTGTGAGGCTGAGCAGCTTACATAGGATGCTCAAAACGAGGGTGATGCCGGTGAGGGCAGCGTAGCAGAGGCCGCGCTTACCTGCCGGATGTTCCCACCAGAGGTATGCCAGTCCGACCGCCAGGAGTGAAAATGCAGTGGATGATGCCTCAGCCTGGATGGTTTGCGATTCCGCCAGGTAGAGTGGATTGACGACGAGCAGGAGCAGCGCCGCGACCGCGCCCAGGCGACCGGCCAGTGCTTTGCCGAGCAGAGCAGCTCCCAGGAGGCCGAATAGTGAGACCAGGGCTATGGCAAACCGCGCTGACCAGAGCGATCCACCCAGGAGTATATAACCGGGGAAGGTTGAAAGGATAAAGAAAGGGGGCTGCGAGTAGAAAATGTCCCCGTAGAGCGCGTGCCCGGCGCTCATAGCGCGCAAGGTCTGCCAGTAAACGCCCTCGTCGTAGCCATCACGGTCGAAAGGAACGCCGAGTTGATAGAGGCGCATGCCGATGGCAACAACAACCAGGGCAAGGATTACTCCCCAAAAGAGCATGGTTTGCCCGCGAGGGTAGTGATCCTGCTGCTTTGTCCTGTCAATCGAAATATCGTATTTTGTTGTGCTGACGGACATAAGGCATAACTCTTTAAAGAAATGGAGGGCTGGTCTTGCAGCCCTCCTGGATGCTTTACTAAATTGTTCAGGCTCGCTTGCTTAGCCACCTGTGAAGAAGAAAGGTTCTTCATCCGTGGGAGAGATCGTGTTGGTACTCATGGTGCCCATTTCCTCATCGAGAGAGAATTTCTCCGTCGATTCGGGCTTTGGGGCATCGATGAGTTGGCCGCTGCCTGGGGCGCCGATCAGGGCGTGCCCGTTACCGTTTGTCTTGCCGTTGGTATGGCCGTTACCGTTGCCATTACCTGCGATAATCTCGAAATCGGCAAGCACTGCTTTGGTAACGCGACTGGCATCAGCCTCGTCGATTAGTTGCTTGATCTCTTCCGCTACCAGTTCGTCTCGCTCGATCAGAGCCTCGGCAATCGCAATCAGAGCCTCGCTGTGCTGTTGAAGCAGGCGTTTGACCGCCTTGAACTGCGATTGAAGCACGGACTCGATGCGTTCAGTCAGTTTTGGCAATGCTGTTACACTTGCACCGGCGCCGACAAACGGTATGTAGGAAGTCAGCGTGCCATCCATACCATACACACCAATATACCTGGCGGCAAGCTCTGTCGCGCTGGCAAAGTCGCTGGTGACGCCGTTTAAGTTCACGTCAAGGAACAGTTCCTCGGCAGCGCGGGAAGCGAGAGAAACTTGAATACGACCGAGCACATCTTCCTTGCTCGAGGTGATAATCGTTTCTTTTTGGCGCCAGGCGGCGAATGCTGCCGCGCCCTCTAAATCACCATGTTGATGCAGCGTGACAAATGCGGGGAAGTAGCGCTCCGACATCAGGTAGTAGCAGGCAACAGTGTGACCTGCTTCGTGATAAGCGAGGCGCCTGCGTTCGATGAGTGTTAACTCGGCGAGTTGGCGCATGCCAAACTCATGCACATCCTGGGCCTCTATGAGATCCTTATAGGTGATCAATTCACGACCATCGAAATGGGCAATGATCACTGCTTCGTTGATGACGTGCTTGATTGCAACCGGGGTGTAACCGACAAAACGGGCGACTAAAGCAGCTATCGAGATGGTGGGGTCATGTGAGACCTTATCCAGGTAGTACTCGATCACTTCACCGCGATACTTGTCTGTTGGGGGAGCAACGTGAACCGTGCGGTCGAAGCGGCCCGGGCGCAAGAGCGCGGGATCGAGCGATTGGGGGATATTCGTTGCGCCGACGGTGAGTACGGGTTGGTTCTGGACGCGACTATGATATAAACCAAGCATACGGAGAATTTTCTTAAACCAGCCGGTCTCGATATTCGGTGGGTCCATCTGCATCAAGAGTTCGTTAAGCCCACCCATACCTCCACCACCCATCGCCCCAAAGATGCCACCACCCATACCCATTGTTCTGCCAGCAGACGCTGAACGCGACATACCAATGGCATCAATTTCGTCCATAAAGACCACACAGGCACCATACTCACGTGCCAATCGACGCGCTTTGTTATACAGCCTTTTGATCATGAGCACGTTCATGCCAATGAACATGGCCTGGAAACTGGCAGCGCTGGCATAGGCAAAGGGGACGCCCGCCTCAGTACTCATACACTGTGCAAGATAACTTTTACCTGTTCCTGGATCGCCAGTAAGCAGGAGACCACGAACAGCCTGGCCCCCCATCTGCTTGAATTCATCGACGCCTTGCAGCAGTAGTACGATGCGTTTGGCAGCCTCCAGCACTTCTGGGTTGCCTTTGTAATCATCGAAGTTGACACCTGTTTCGCCCGGCATAACCCAGTACAGTCGAGGACGACCCAGGAACCAGAAGAGAGCCCCGAACTGTATGACGATGAAAATGACGGCAAAGCCGATCTGAAAGACATATGCAAGGAGTGTTCCTGGTGATGGCGCACTTAGCGTCGGAACTATATTGACAAAGAAATACCAGAGTACCACGCTAAAGAGAATGAGCCAGATCCATCGCCTTTTGGCAAAACGTCCGAATTGATCCATTCCGATATCAATGGACTTATCCAGGTCCCTGCTTTTTGTACTTTTGTCTTTTGGCACAGCAGTCTATCCCTTCCGCTATCAGGTTGAACTTCTTGTACTATTACAAAGATGGACGGAAATCTACAGTGTTGACACTTATCAGTATCCCTCCGTTCTGCGAGACCGTTACGAAATGCCAGATTATATAGGCGCTGACGCTTCCCCCCGGACCGGGAGCAGAGAGATCTACTTCTACAAAGCTGTCGATCGTTGTATCCGACTCCTGAAATACGCTTAAAACAGTAATGGTTTTCCAGTTCAGGTGCCCTTGTGGCTGGCTGAACTGGGTAACCAGTTGTTGGGGATCAGGCGGCTGCGACATATTTTTATCAAGCAGGGCGAGTTGCGCAGTGTTGCCGTCGCGCAGCGCATAGAGCCAGTTTTGTACCTGTTCGCCACCCCCGTTGGTACCGTGGATATGGAAGTTGAATTGATCATTACCAATGCCGAAAGGCCCTTGTTTCGTCACCGCATAGTTTATGCCGATGGCGCTGCCAAGAATGAGCAGGACCATCACAAAGGTGACCAGTTTGTTGGTCCTTATGAACCGGAATAGATAATAAATGCCCTTAAAAACAGGGCGAAATATGCCTTTGACGAACCGGGCAGCGGGAGTTTCACCCGTTCTTTTACGAGGCGTATATTCAACTTTCTTCGGTTCGGGCGTCGGTTTTTCTGGCGGCCGTTGAGCAGGTGATGGGCTAATCATGCGTTTCGCGTCTCAACTTTCCTGGACTCCATATATCTATAGCACGATTATACAATATTTTAATTACGGGAAAACTCGCTACCTGACTTCCATGATTCTAGATACGGATAATCATCCGACTTCCCTTATTATAAGGTACCATACACCACAACGGATGATTTTGCAAGGTACAAAGAACGCGGATCTCTTCCACGTTTGATATAATAATGAATACGTACATTTGTTACATTTGTAAGGGTCAGACCTAAAAGTCAGGTGGAGAAGCTTATGGATATCAGCAGGGATAAGCCAACGGGGACAGATGGTACTCCATATATCTGGCTGCGCTATACAACACAGTTTACCACTGGAGGGCGCACGCATACGATTGAAATGGGTATACCCATACCGGTAGGGGCGAGCGCAGAGGTGCGCGAGCAGCTGATCCGGGAAGCCGAAATGGGGATGGAACAGCTTTCACGGCGCGTGGAGAGCCGTGTATCCCAGCTGCTACAGCGCAGCTCACGGCCACCTGAGACAGCACGAACGCAAGAATCCTCCACCACAAGGCAGGCCCAGGCTCCTCAACAGGGGGGCGCCGCAGGAACGCCTGCTACTGCCGGTACCCAACCGGCTAGCCCTGCTCCACCGCAACAGCCTGCGGCAGCGCCAGTGCGCCAGGGTCAAAGCTTTGCGGCGAATATGCCCGTCACTCTTGGCATACAGGGTGACAATATGAAGCTCTCACAATTTTTGCAGGTGATCCGGGAAACCTGGGAGTTGTCACCGAAAGAAGCGATGGATTTATTGCATGTGAAGAATCTCAACAGCGTGAATTACCGCGAGGCTTTGAGGGAACTACAGGTTCGGCTCGGAGAGAAGGCCGGGAATACGAACGCATCCATGCAGGCTAAAAATCGGCCTGTAAGCAGCCAGCCGAAGCCTGCAAGTTCCACCCCACCTGTTTCGCCCGCACGCCCCGGTGGAGAGGCGGCACGCGGTACGCAGGCAACTACGGGCGGCGAGAAGGCCGGTCTAAGAGAAGTGAAAGGACCTGCGCAGAGCGCTGCGGCAACACCGGCACCTGCAAAGCCTGCAGCTCCAACGCCGCCGGTCCGTCCTGCGCCCGGAGCTTTAGCCGGCCCAGCGCATATCCCGGTCATACCCATCAGAGATGAGATGGTACGTGAAGCGCCAAAGGTGTTTAAATTTGACGAGGAGGATGAAGAGATGGAAGAGATAGAAGAGGGAGTGGGAAGGAAAGGTGAGGAGCAGACGGCGATTGCGCGGATCAAGCTGGATGAGCTGAAAGAGGTGCGAGGGGCATCGGCTGCCAGCCCAGGGCGCTTGATGGTATTGCAAAACGTACTGAACTCGCAGATTAGCGATGAGCAATTGCAGCGCATCATACAAAGCGCGTGGGGCGCAACAAGTGTCAAGAAATTGAAGGTTGACCAGGTAGAGGCGTTGATTTCCTGGGCAAAAGAAGATTACTTCCTGGATGAAGTAGAGGACGTGCTGGACCTGATCGACGAGGAGGAGTCTTATGCGCGTAGTGACCGGTGAGGCCAAGGGGCGCAAACTCAAAGGTCCCAAGACGGCTGGCACCCGTCCGATTATTGATCGTGTGAAGACGGCTCTCTTCGATATCCTTTCGCCTCGCGTAGAAGATGCGAGATTCCTGGACCTTTTTGCTGGCACAGGAAGCGTGGGTATCGAGGCGCTGAGCCGGGGCGCTGCCAGCGCGACTTTTGTTGAGGTGAATTATAGCGTGCTGAAATTAGTGCGCGAGAATCTGAAAATTACCGGCCTGGGAGACCGCGCTGAGACACTGCATATGGATGCATTCAAGTTTTTACAATCCTATACTATTAGTAATCGGTCTTCTGCCGGGAGCCAGGAGCGCGAGTATGATATTATCTACGTGGCTCCCCCGCAGTACCACGAGATGGCGGCGCGCGCTTTGCAGTTGCTCGATACTGCGCAACTCGTGCCGGATACGGGGTTAGTGATCGTCCAGATTCACCCCAAAGAGCGGGCGGTGGTGGCAGCGGTCCCGCTCACGCGCCTGGTACTGACCGGCGAGCGGAAATATGGCAGTACCTTGCTGATGTTTTACGAACCATCTGAGGAGAAACCTACTGATGTCGATACAGTTTCAGAAACCTGATTATATCATCGTCTTTGTAAGCGATATGCAGCGCTCCACAGCTTTTTACCGCGATACGCTGGGGCTGCCGCTAAAATTTACTTCACCCGGTTGGACAGAGTTTAACACAGGGGCAATTACGGTTGCCTTGCACATGACCGGCGGTGAGCCATCCGCGCAGAAACAGTCACTGCCACCTCCGGGCAATGCGCACATCGGCTTTATGGTTGAGGATCTGCAGTCTGCCTATGAGGAGTTGAAGGCCAGGGGTGCGTTTTTCTCGCTCCCGCCCCAGAAGCAGAATTCTGGCGCGGTCCTGGCGGTGTTGCATGACCCCGATGGTTTGGGCATTACGCTGCAACAGAGTTAGGAGTTGAATGAAGATGGTAGGCAAACCGGGAGGGGGACGTTTCGCCTTCGTAGATGCTGGCGAGGCGGCGCGCATCTTAGGCATTGACCGGGTGACGCTCGATCAGTGGGTGCGCGATGGCCGCATCAAGCCGCACAGGGGTGTCGGGCGCGAGGCGTTTTTTCGCACCTCGGAAGTTGAGGCTTTGTATAACGAGTTGCACCCGGCGGCGGAACTGGCGGAGGCGGTTGCGGCAGACGAGCGCGAGAGCGCTGTCGGGGAAGAAAAAGGTGCTCCTGCCCGCAAGAAGCAGGACCCGCAGATGCGGGTCTACCTGCGCCTGCAGGCCGATGCGAAGTGGTACGACACCTCGGAAGAGGATATTCGCACCTGGTTTCGACAGCTTGCACCCGATGGCTACGAGCGCAATAAGAACAACGCGGAACACACGATCAAGAAGCTGCAATACCTGGTGAGTTTGATCGAGGAGGCACAGGGGCGGGAGTGATCCAGCATTTCATTCCCAACCTAGCTCCTTTTTGACCTCTTCCCAAGGTCTTACTCTACCCTCGGCTATGTCTTGAACTCCCTGGCGGAACGCAGCCATTAACTCTGCATCTTCCATAATTTCGAGCGTTTCCATTATAGATTCGTATTTTCCAGTTCTCTTTTGGGAAGCTCGGTATTTGCGAGCTTCCCGTCTCTTGCGGAGACGGTTGATTTTTCCCCGACTTTCGATGATCTTACCGCGCAGAGGACTTGGACGATTCACCCGGATGTAAGAGGGCGACACATCAGCCCATGATCCTTCGAAAAGGATAGGGTCAGGGTGACGCATTTCCGGGGGAGGTGGGTATCTCTCCTCGTCCCAGCTTCTTCGATCAGCCTTCGCTGCATACCAGGCACGGATTCTTCCGATATTTCGGAGCCTCCGAAAATAGGAATACACTTGCTCCTCCAATCTGGCACGAAACACTCGTGCCTATGGAGGATGCTCACCTTTCGACATACGATCTCTACTCCTTTCAGCCGATTCAGGAACTCAACCTATTGTACCATCTCGTTGTGAGTAGGAGCTGACATCATCAGCTTGTTAAACTTCAAACTCCGTATGACCGCATAGAACGACAGTAAACGGGTCTGGGAACATCGATCATTTATGAATGTATGAAATCCGGCAGACAGCCCATCACATCCACTACCGACCCGATAATGAAATCCGCCCCGCGCTGCTGGTAGGTTGCTATCTCGTGCTCATTGACGAGCATGACGGCGAGTATCTCAGGTTCGCTTGCTTTTTTGATGGCCCGGTAGTTTTGCACCAGGTCGTGGTCGTCACCTGTATCGCCGATATACAGACCGCCGCCTACTCCTCCTGCGATACCCTGGATAGCCAGCTGCAGGGCACGCGGATCAGGCTTGGGACTGACGTCGGAAGAGATAACTACGTCCCACCAGCGTTCGCCAACATATGCCTCCATCATTTCAAGGGCAATATCCACCTCCTGGCCGACGCGCCCGGTGATGATGCCCATGTGGCGTATGCCTGCTTGGCGGAGTTTGTCAAAGAGGTTGGGCGGAAAATACATTTCCTCGTTGTGGACGAAGCCGCGGAAATCGGGCAGATAGCGCGGTGTATAGCCAAAGCGCTTCTTGATTTCTTCAGCGCCCCAATAGAATTCGTGGTAGATGTCGCCAATCACGCTATATTCAAGTTGCGCGCTGGCGGGCATTACCTCTCTGACCCATGCTATTCCACCGTGTCCCGCTATGTTAGCGACTCGTGAGAGCGCGGCCCACTCCTGGATGGTGCGTTCGGCCAGGGGAGTTCCTCTCCACTCACGGAGACGCGCCGTGTAGAGCGTTGCCAGCAGGTAGCACATATCCCAGTCATTATTGTAACCGCCCGCCTGTTTGAAGGCGATCACATCCTCGTGTGTAAGTAGAGCTTTGCCTTCGCGCTGGCCCCAATCGAGGCCATGTATTGTGCCTACCACATATTCCGCAGTCGCGATATCCGTGGCATGAAACGAGTCAATGGTTTTGATGAGTACGCCGTCAATGTCGAAAAAGATGGTATCAAAGGGAGTGGGGAATTGCAGTCCCGGTCGCCTCCAGATAACCGGGGTCTCCATAGGAAGGCCCTTTCACTACTGATTAATTCAAAAGTAGAGCACAGGGTTGCGCCCTGTGCACAGATATATTACATCCAAAATCGGCAAATTGAAAGCCTCGTAACACTTTTTTGTAACGATAAGAACCTGCTCCGGACGGAGTGTTACCGTGGTGCTAACACTTTCAGAAACTGGCGTACAATGGTTACCCCTAAAGCATAGGCCACGATGGCGATCAGTGTTGAGACATCGATAGTGAAGCCATTGTAAGGAAGTGCCGGGAGCGAATGGCTCGCGAACGGGGCAACCAGCGGTGCGCTCAAGTAATAGACCCAGTACGAGAAAGACGACCCGCTGCTGGAGAAGTGGAAGAAATCCAGGACGAAACGCGTGAAGAGAAGTAATAACAAGACTGCCAGGGCGAGGGCAAGCAGTTGATTCACTTTACGAATGATGGCGGAGAAGAAAGCGCCAATGCCGCGAAATGCGCGGCTTATCCACGATTCGTGCGGAAGAGCTACGCGCGGCATCGGTGTGGTAATGGGTGGCAGCACCGGCTCTGTAACTTCGTTATAGAATATAGAGTGGTTTGCCGATCGATTTTGGTGACGCTTCATCGCTTTTTGCTCACTCTCTGGCAGAAAGACGCACCCTCACTCATTAGAATAAACGTAAATGTTCAGGGTTTTCGCTTCAAAAACCTTCGCCCTTATAATAATACATCGGGACCCTCCTCAATTTCAACGATGGTGTCGGCATCCTGCAAGCCTAGCACGTGTACCTGTTCCCAGCCCTCGTTTGGCACGTCGTGCAATGTGCGTTGCAGTAGCGCGGCGTGGTAAGCTATTACGCTCTCTTCAACCAGGCGGTGCCGCTGCTTGTTGCGTTCCAGGCAGACCTCTGGCGGGATGTTAAAGATGAGCAGGCAGCCCAGGTAGCCAGACCTGCGCGACAGTTCGCGCAACTTGCCACGGGCAGCGGGATAGAGTGCTGTGCTATCCGCTACTGTAAAGCGCCCCAGGAGAAGGCGCTTCTGGATGATGTAGTGGAAGAGGTCGAATGTATCGCGGTTCACCTGCTGGTTGTTTTCGTCATCGCAGATCATCGCGCGGCAGTGATCGGATGAGACGATGTTCGTGGCAGTGAAGCGTTGAGCCGCGAAGGTGCTTTTACCGGAGCCGGCTGGACCGCATAGAACCAGCAGGGTTCTGCGCGGGACCTTGATTACTTTTGGCGTAGGCGCCTGCCCTCTCGGCATTGCTATACCTTCCCTCCTTTGATATAATAGCCCTGCATATATACGTCAAGTGTCGTTAGCCAGGGGCTCTCCATCCTTTTGGGTGAAACGGGATGCAATCGTGAAATCACCCGGAAGGACGGAGAACCTAGCCAGGGTATAATCAGTCGCACTTTGTTTATCTAATTGTACAGCGTCTTAGCACATCCCGGCACAACAAGAGCATCCTGTTTCTTGAGATTGCTTGAATCAGGCACAGACATACATGAGAGAAGAAAGCGTGCACCCACCGCATAGAGGAGGATAAGGTGTCTGTTGAATTGAACCTTACAAGTACCGAAGTTCGCGAAAAATTCCTGGATTTCTTTGCCAGTAAAGGCCATTTGAGGGTCCCTAGTTCGTCATTGATCCCGAATGATCCGACCGTACTGCTGACCACGGCAGGCATGCAGCAGATGATTCCTTACTTTTTGGGGCGCGAGACTCCTCCTGCGCTGCGACTCACCTCGGCGCAAAAATGTTTCCGCACAACGGATATCGATAAAGTGGGCAACGAACGCACCTTGACCTTCTTTGAGATGCTGGGCAATTTCTCCGTTGGCGATTATTTCAAGCGCGAGGCGATTATCTTTGCCTGGGAATTTCTGACGGAAGTGCTCAAACTGCCTGCTGATCGTTTGCACCCGACCGTGCATCCAGAAGATAACGAGGCGCCCAAGTGGTGGGGCCAGGTTGCCGGCATTCCCGACGAAGCGATTGTGCGCCTGGAGGATAACTGGTGGGGGCCACCGGGAGCCTCTGGCCCATGCGGCCCTGATTCCGAGATTTACTATGATCGAGGCGTCGAGCATGGCTGTGGTAAAGCGGATTGCGCGCCCGGCTGCGATTGCGAGCGCTTCCTGGAGATCTGGAACCTGGTCTTTATGGAGTTCTACCAGGACCTCGATGGCTCGCGTACGCCGCTGCCTAAGAAGAACATCGACACCGGCCTGGGCCTGGAACGTCTCACTATGGTCCTGCAAGGCAAAGAGTCGGTCTTCGATACCGATGCGTTTCGTGCGATCATCGACCGCTTCGCCGCGCTTGCCGGCACCACGTATGGGAAGGATGCGAAAACTGATACCTCTCTGCGGGTGATTGCCGACCACGCCCGCGCGCTGGTCTTCCTCGCCGCCGATGGAGTCCTTCCAAGCAACGAGGGACGCGGTTACATTTTCCGGCGCATTCTGCGTCGTGCAGTGCGACATGGCAAGCTGCTTGGATTGGATAGGCCTTTCCTGTCTGAAGCTGCCGATACAGTCATAAACTTGATGAAGAGTCACTACGTTGAGTTAGGCCTGCAGCGCGACCGCATCGTCGAAATTCTGAGCCTTGAAGAGAGGAAGTTCGGGCAGACGCTGAATACAGGGCTGTACCTGCTCAACAGTCTGCTGGAGGAGCTGAAGCAGCGCGGCCATACTGCTGTACCGGGCGACGAGGCTTTTAAGCTGTACGATACACATGGTTTCCCGCTGGAACTAACGCAGGAGGTGGCGGCGGAACAGGGCTTCACCGTAGATGTCTCGGGGTTCGAGCAATCTATGCAGCGCCAGCAGGAGCGCAGCCGGGCAGCGAGCACATTTGCGCAGGGGCGCGATGACGAAGCGCTCGCCGAAGTGCTCAAGCGTGTTGGGCCGACCGAGTTCACGGGCTACGAGGGAGTCACCGGCAGCGGCAAGGTGGTCGGTTTGATTGTAGAGGGGGTCGAGGTTGATAGTATTAGCGCCCCACAGGAGGCCCTGGTGGTGCTCGATAAGACTCCATTCTATGCAGAGAGCGGAGGCCAGATTGGTGATCGAGGTGATCTCAGCGGTTCGATGGGCGTTTTCCAGGTGCAGGATACACGCCGTCCAATAAAAGGGCTGATTGTTCACTATGGGCGTATTAGCGAGGGCTATATACGCGTGGGTGACAGCGTGCAGGCAAACGTGGTTGCTCAGCGGCGAGAAGATACCATGCGCAACCACAGCGCCACCCACCTGCTGCATAAAGCCCTGCGGGACATCATCGGTCCCCAGGTGGAGCAGCGCGGCTCGTTGGTCGAACCGGAGCGTTTGCGCTTCGACTTTGCCAGTCCTCGCGCGCTCACTGCCACCGAGATAGCGCTGGTTGACGAGCAGATTAACCGCTGGATCCGCGGCGATCTTCCGGTTCACACGAATATCATGCCACTGCAAGAAGCGCTGATGACGGGAGCAATGGCGCTTTTTGGCGAAAAGTACGATGAGGAAGTGCGCGTGGTCTCGATGGGCAGCAGTGTTGAGTTGTGCGGCGGTACGCATTGTGCGGCCACGGGTCAGATCGGGTTGTATATCACGATCCAGGAAACGAGCATAGCTGCCGGCGTTCGTCGTATCGAGGCTTTAACGGGTCGCGGCGCTCTGGCCTACCTGCGCCAGCGCAGCGCCCTGGTAGATGCGCTCAGCGCCAGGTTGCAGACGCAGCCGGATATGCTCGAGGCACGGGTTGACCAGGTGGCGCAGGAACTCGCCGCTGCACGCCGCCAGGTCGCACAATTCCAACGCGAAGCCGCGCAGAGACAGGCCGAAGCGCTTGCTCAAAAGGCCCAACATGTGGCCGGTGTGCCGGTCGTAGCGACAACAGCCGATGTGCCCGATGAGAGAGTACTGCGCGAGATGGGTGATATGGTGCTCAACAAGCTGGGCCGGCCAGGAGTGGTCGTACTCGCCGGCAACTTCGAGGACCGCGTGGGGATTCAGGTGAGCGTTTCATCCGAGTTGGCGAAGCGCGGTATCCACGCCGGTAAAATTGCGGGAGCGGTAGGCCAGCGCCTGGGTGGCAAGGGTGGGGGCAGGCCGGAATCTGCACAGGGTGGAGGCAAAAACAAAGCTGAGTTAGGTGCAGCCCTCGATCTGGTGCCAAAGCTGGTGGGTGAGGCCCTGTGAAGATAACCCTTGCAGTAGCTCGACGTACGTGCTATAACGTACTCAATAAGCAAGAGTTGAGACGGGACCAACGAGTTCGGTAAGCTGTACGTTCTCTTCTTTAGTATGGTCATAATCAACACAGTCCAGGAAAACATGAGTAATCCCTTTCAGCGTTTACGCAATATTATATTCGGACCACAACACGAGAATGGCACCTATCCGGGCCGTGAGGGGCCTTATGGCGCTACTGGCGGGGATGATGCACGCCCCGTCTTTACAGCGCTCGACATTGGCACGGCATATGCCAAGGCCTTGATCATTGAAGTACAAGATGATGTCGGGGTCGTGTTGGGAGTGGGACGCCACACACAAAGCTATAGCCACATGTCTGATGGCATCGTTACCGATATTCCGGGCGTCATTGCTAATTGCAACGAAGCCCTGATCCAGGCAGAGCAATCGGCGGGCGGAGTCATTGCTCCTTCAGCAGTGATTGGTATAGCGGGAGAGCTTGTCAAGGGCAGCTCGATCACCATCACCAAACAACGTCCGCAGCCAACCAAACCCGTTGCGCCGGAGGAATTGGAGGGCATGATCTCCAGCGCGCAGCAGAAATTACTGAAAATCGCCAAGGAGCGCATTGCTGCTGAGACCGGTTATCAGAATATTGAGGTACGCCTGACCAACGCGGCGGTGATCTCAGTGCGCATTGATGGGCAGACGGTCATCAATCCAATAGGCTTTCGCGGGCGGCACTTCACGCTAACGTTGTTTAGCGCCTTTGCCCCGCTCATGCAGTTAGGCGCGCTGGAGACGGTGGCGCAGGGCCTGGATTTGACGCTGGTCACAATCGTTGCCGAGCCATATGCGCTGGCCCGCTGCCTGAGTACGAATGCGAGCACAAATAGCGGCGCTATCTTCATTGATATCGGTGGCGGCACGACCGATATCGCGCTGGTGCGCCAGGGCGGAATCGAAGAGACGCGCATGTTTGCGCTGGGTGGGCGTACGTTCACACGCCGTCTCGCGGCCAGCAAAGGTCTTCCGCTCAAAGACGCCGAGAAACTCAAATTGAACTACGGCAGCGGCGGGGTGAAAGGGGGCGAACGTGAGGAGATACAAAAAATTTTCGCCTCGGAATCTCAAACATGGATGGACAGTGTAGAGTTGCTGGTTGACGAACTGGCAAAGGGCGAGCTTCTGCCACCGGCGATCTATATGGTGGGTGGAGGTTCCTCGCTGCCCGATCTACGCGAGAAACTCGAAAATTTTCCCTGGACAGAACGACTCCCGTTTTCGCGGGAACCCATCATCGAAACTATCCAACCGAGTATGGTGTCGAGCATCTATGATCCCAATTACCATCTGAAAACTGCCCAGGACATCACGCCAATGGCGCTTGCATACCAGGCCATCGAACTGCAAAACGAGAACAATGTGCTAGAGAGAGCACTCGAACGGGTGATACACCAGATGCATATCTAATATAGCTAGCGCGCAAGCGGAGAACAGCGCTATAATGCAGCCAGTAGGGGAAAAGGGAACATGACCGACGAAAAGATCATTTACCTCGGCCCAGAAGAAGATCTGACGAGTGTGAGTGAGCGCCTGGAGAAGACTAATGCCGGGCGCATAACGCTTGTCATCCCGCCACAGACGCAGTTACACAGCCTCGTGGGGTGGCGACTGCTGCATGCTCGCATGCGGAAACTGGGCAAAGATGTGCTGGTTATCAGCTCAGAGCGCCAGATTCGATCGGTTGCCAAGGCGGCTGGATTTAGAATTGCAGACTCACAGGAGTCTTCTCCTTCTGCCAAGAGACGCCCCAGCAGTCATCCGAGCCGCAGCGGCACAGGTGGAAAAACGCCTCAAAGCTCACAGAACTTGCCAGGTAGAGGAAGCCCGGAAAATCGCGCGCAACGACAACGCCAGCTACCGAACCAACCGCGTGTGGCGACCAATGACCGGCAACAAATGCAACAAACGCAGCGCAAGACGAGTGGTAGCGTGTCTCGCGCGGATGAGATGCTTAGCGGGTCTGATACGGGTGCTGCTTCATCCACCTATGGTAGACAGGACACGCAATTTCGTTCACCCAAGGATTTGCACATCGATACGTCTCCCTCCATACGTCCACACGTGCCTGGGCAAGTAGACGATGAACCGGACACATGGACGGCAGATTACAATGTTTCGCAGAGCATTCGCGAGGCGGCACAGGGTACGGATGCTGGCACTGTGTCCCCGGCTGCTGGAACACGGGAGCCATCGAGCGGTATACCCAGGCAAGAGAGCAAGACATCACTGCCAGCGGGGAACGAGCATGACCCATTTGCATACATGGAAGATCTTCAGCCTGCCTCTCTGCCGGAGCAGCGCGGTTCTACCCATATAGACGACATCGAATCAGGAATACCCGATATCGCGGATGTCCCCACCGACGAGTTCGAATACCAAATCGAGGACATGGGTGACGAAGGGGCGGTCTTTTTGCAGCAGGATTTCTCGCCTCCTCCATGGTCTGAACCAGCAGTGGAAGAACCGGGCAGAGTGGAGATGCCGCGAGGTTATGGTACTCCTCCACGCAATAGCCGTATGGGGAAGCTGCCGCTTCAGGATATCGACGACGAAGAAAAACTGCCGCCGGTACCGGAGCAGCCTACGTACATTATGCCATCACCCTCGGCTGCGGTACGCTCACCCGCTATGCCCACGCCGTCGACGGCGAGTAATCGCGGGCCGCAGCCTATTATCCAGCCACCGGCGCGCAGTGTTTCGACCAAAGCTGCGTCCCCAAAGACAAAGAAACCCGCTAAAGCGAGTCGTCCCGCCACAACGCCACCTGCAAGCAAGCGGGCGAGTTTGACACCCGGTCGCAGGAACAGCCGCGTAGCAGCTATTGTTTCGATAAGTGTTGTTATCCTGGTCCTGGCTGCCCTCGCGTTCATCATCTTTGGCTCGAACGCTACGGTCACCATCATCGTGCCGACGCAGCCATTGAGCCTGGCGAATTTACACTATATGGCCAGCACCGCTAACCCTTCGCAGGTGCTCACGGGCACGTTCACGGCGACGAGCGCTCCGGGGCAGGGCACAGCCACAGGCGTGACGCAGCAGGGCAATACATTTGCTACCGGTACGGTAACCTTTACGAACAAAGGTAAGCAATCTGTCATTATTCCTACAGGTACTGTGCTCCAGACGAACGGCGCTGTAGCCGTACAGTTCGTCACGACTGCTAATGCGCAAATTCTGCCTTCTAGTAGTGGCATTGATACGGTGCGGGCTCAAAATCCGGGCCCTAGCGGCAATGTCCCAGCCGGTACCATTACTGTCATTCCTCCTGCTGGCCTCCAGGCTATAGTGGCAGCGCAGCCAACCCCGGTTCCTCAGCCTTCGGTGATTTTGGCCGTTACGAATCTTGCTCCCACCAGCGGAGGCGGATCGGCCAACGTGAAGCAAGTGACTCAAAGTGATGCCGATACGCTGGCGAAGGCTCTGCATCCGGATTTACAAAAGCAGATCGCTAGCTGGCTGGCAGAAAAGGTGCAACAGGGCGATGTACGCGGGAAACTGGTACCGGATGTAGTGGACAGTCCCACCCCTCTGAAGGACGAAACACTGACTCAAGTCGGGCAGGTCGCGGCCAATGGTAAATTCACAGGCAAGCTCAGTGTGACTGTGCAAATCCTGGTCATACGCGCGGCAACCATTCAAGACGTGTCTAAAGCGCAACTTAAGATGAAGATGAAACCTGCATTCGTGCTTGTTCCCCAGCGACTCGTCATCATCAGCAAAGAGAAAGATACGCCTTCGGCTGATGGGACGACGCTTTCCGTCAGTTGGACCGCCACGGGACAGATTATGCAGCAGATCTCAGCGCAGCGTATCAGCAGCCTGGTGGCCGGGCAGGGCGTGGACCAGGCGAAAAGCGACATCGTGAGCAAAGCGGGGATTACCGGAGTGACCGATAGGGATACCAGGATTGATATATTCCCCTCCTTCCTGAGCATTATGCCTTTACGAGCAGAGCAGATACACGTGAACGTGCAACCGGGGCCGGAAAAAGGGACGCCTAACGGTTAAAATTTTAAAACTGAAATACATACATCCCCCAATCGTGTAAGATCTGGACAAAAAAGGCACTTCTCCGTTAGAATTGTGTAAGACCCCTAAGCACAAGAATAGGTATTGCATGGAGAGAGCGAGATGGCACGATTGATGGCGTTGGATGTAGGGGAGGCTAGAATCGGCGTAGCGGTAAGCGATGCGACGGGATTCCTGGCCTCTCCGTATACAACCCTGCATGTCTCTCGCGATGAAGCTCAGACCTGGGCTGCGATTCGACGCCTGATCGACGAAACAGGGGCGGAGGGACTTGTGGTTGGCCTGCCGATTAGCCTGGATGGAGAAATTCACGCACAGGCGCGGCGCGTGCAGGCCTTTGCTGAGCGCCTGAAAGAGCAGATCGCTATCCCACTCACGTTCTGGGATGAGCGTTTTTCAACTGTTGAGGCAGAACGCCTGCTGGCCGAACGTTCGCAGGCTGAGCAGGGGAGACGCCAGAGAGCCAGCAGTGGCAGGCAGCGTAAACAAACGAGGCGGAGACGCGGGCAACAGGAGGTCGATGCTTTGGCTGCGACTGTAATTTTACAGGAGTACCTGGATAGCAAGGCTATTGATGTATGAAAAAACGAAGATCGCGCGGGCGCATCGCAATCGTTGCGGTATTTTTGCTTGGCCTCCTGATTTTTGGAGGAGTCTACTTCGCGTGGACGACCGTTACCGATATCTTTCAGCCTGTGACCACCGGCCAGGGCAAAACGATTGCTCTTGTGATTCAGAGCGGTGAAAGCACCCTGCAGATTGCTGACGACCTGCAGGCAAAGGGTTTAATCCGTAACGCGCTGGCTTTTCGCGTCTGGGCCAGAATCAAAGGCCTGGATACTCATTTACAGGCGGGCGCGTATAACCTGGACACGAGCATGACTATCGATGCCATCATCGGCCAGCTACTCAATGCTCAGCCCGACTACCTGGTTGTTGCCATCCCCGAAGGATGGCGTATCGAACAGATGGCACAGCGATTTGGGGCCGCCGGGCTACCCAGGTTCAATGTGCAGGATTTTCTGAAGTATACAAAGAATCCGGCGCAGTTCCCCGATGTCAAAAAATATCCCATACTTAAATCTATACCGCAAGGCGCAAGCATGGAGGGGTTGCTCTTTCCCGATACCTATTTGATACCTGTGAATGCCACTGCACGGGATGTCGTAAATATGATGCTGACAGAGTTCACCGGCAAGGTACAACAAGATCAACTCGAAGCAAAGGCAAAGCAGAACAGGTTATCGCTATACCAGATGGTTATCCTGGCCTCAATTGTTGAGCGCGAGGTCATCTTTGAAAATGATCGTCCACTTGTAGCCAGTGTCTATTGGAATCGTATTTACAGGCAAAATAACGAAACTCTGGGATTTCTTGATGCTGACCCGACGGTTCAGTATGCACGCGACTCACAACCCGGCACAACGGTCTATTGGAAGCCACTGCAAGATGCCGGTCGCAATATCAATCCTACTAGTGTGTGGAATACCTATACACATAAAGGGCTACCTCCAACACCGATTTGTAGCCCCGGTCTTGCGAGCATGGAAGCGGCGGCTTCCCCGGCCAGCACGGGTTATTACTTTTTCCTCTCCAAGAAGGATGGTCATAACGTGTATGCAAAGACGCAAGCGGAGTTCAATGCGGACGTACAGAAATATCTGCAACAATAATAATAAGAGAGTACTTGAGCGATGAACTTAAATATCTGGCAAGCACTGTTTTTCGGGCTGCTCCAGGGAGTGACAGAACCATTTCCCGTCAGCAGCCTGGGTCATACCGTGATCGTACCAGGCCTATTCGGCTGGGGCTATTTACAGAGCGGTACATCCTGTGGTGGGCAGAGCTGTTTTCTGCCCTTCAACACAGCCTTGCACCTTGGCACAAGTGTCGCTCTCGTCATCTACTTCTGGCGCGACTGGCTGCGGGTCATTCTTACCTTATTTAACAGCATTAAAAAAGGTGAAGTGCGTACGGGGACAGATGACTGGGTGAGCTGGCTGATTATTATAGGCATCGTCCCGGCGGCCCTTATCGGAGTTGCTTTGGAATCATTCCTCAAGCAGCTCTTTGGTTCTCCGGTAATTGCCTCCGCCTTCCTGGTCGTCAACGGCTCCATACTCTTTGCCGGAGAGCGCATGCGGCGACGCACGGAGGATAAGATATCATTTGCTACTGCAAAGGAGCGCGAAGCGAGTTTCCGCCCCCTCTCATCTCTGACATGGAAAGAGGCGCTGCTTGTTGGCGTGGCGCAGTCGCTGGCCCTGATTCCCGGAATCTCGCGCTCCGGGGTCACAATGGTCGCGGGCCTGGGCGTGCGGCTGAACCACGAAGACGCGGCACGCTACTCATTTTTAATGAGCACACCGCTGATCGGTTTAGCTGCTCTGCTGGAGGTACCGCAGCTTATTGGTCTATCAGCTACTATCTGGCTGTATATAGTGCTGGGTATGATAGTGGCAGGGATTACATCCTACCTGAGTGCCAAATTCCTTATGAAGTACTTTGAAACGGGGCGGCTTGATCCTTTTGCCTATTATTGCTGGGGGGCCGGGCTTGTTTCACTCCTCTTGCTGCTTACTGTGCTGCATGCCGGGGCATAACGACCGGTGAGGGAAAGCCACGGGCATCCCTAGAAATTGGGCTGAATACCCAAAATGGCTATTTCGGGCATTGCTGTGCAGTTTGAATAACTTTACACGTTTGATACAATAGAAAACGTCCTGGATAGGCCAGGGCAGATATTTTATAGCGACAAGTTTCGCTTATCTAGAAGAGGTAGCTGCTACAAATGAAGAATCCCGCAATTTTCTATGCTGTCATCGCTCTTGGCGTTATTGCCATCGCCGTAGGTGTATACTACGTGACGGGTGCAGCTGGTACACATCCTTTCCGCGCTGAGGCTGGACTCGGAGTCGGCGCAGTTTTGCTGATTGCTGGCGTGGTTGGCTTGTTCATGGCTCGCACCAGAGCGGTTGCCAAGTAGGTTGGGACAGACCCGATGGATTTTGGTAACCACCAGGGAACGAAACAGGTTGTTTCCTGGTGGTTTATTGTGTAGTATTGTACATAAATTTATACCAGGTTCAGATTTCATAGTACTTTCGCTTGCAAGGAAATGTGAACCTGATATAATGTGCGTGTTTAAAACGCATAAGCTAAGTCTTTAGCGAAGAAAGGTATATACATGAAGAACCCGGCTCTCTTCTTTGGTGGAATCGCGCTCGTCATTATTGGCATAGCCCTTGGGGTGTTTTTCCTGATTCCTGGTGTTCCCCATATTATTGCCGATAGTGGCCAGCACATTAAGCATGCAATCGCGTTCTTTTGCCTCGCCGTTCTTGGTGTGCTCGCGGCGCTCGTTAACCGCCCAAGAGCCGCACTGGACTAGAAGCATTTAGCCCTTAACCAAACAAGATGACCGTAAGCTCCCGCTCACGGTCATTTTGATGAATGAGACTGATTACTCCCGGTTCGGTCAAATCTTGTCACTATTTGACCGAACCGGGAGTAATCACCAACGTTTAAAGGCAACCAGTAAACACTTTTTTGAACATATTCGCAAAATGCGGATCAAGCGGCGAAACGGTACGATTCAGCGGAGTTACCACCAGAGCATCGACACCTGGTTCCGAGTAGAACCGCGCGATACGATACGTTACGTTGTTGGCACCCAGCAGCTGCAATATTGCGGGATGGAGATCAACATGCCGCACCAATAAAAGTATACTAGGGCGATCAGCATGCATTACAGCCTCATCATTGGCACCAACGCGTCCATCTGGCTGAGCCACAATAATAGCACCATCTGTCTTGAATGTAATAGGATCGCCAGACCATCCCGTCGCCCAAGCGTAACGAATGTCCTCCTGTTGCATATAGTGAATGATTGGATCAAGATTCGTTGGATTGGCAGCAACACAACCAGTACCCTGGAACGTATATGACGGATCAGCATCTACATACGCGAACCCTTGCGCAATGAAATAGGGAACCAACACAAGGGTAGCTAACAGGACAGGTGCAAGCCCTGACATGATAACCCGCTGCAAGCTCTTCGTTTTATAGCGGGTACCCTGCCGACCTTCCTTTGCAATCAAGAAAGGGATACTCAAGGTAGCAGCAATAAAGAATGGCAAGGCAATGACCAACGGCACAACATAGCGGCCTGCCGTATCCCAGGGACCACAATCAGCAACGAGTGCAACACCAGAAATGAAGGCAGTGCAAAAGATGAGAGATGTACAGAAGAAGAAGATCAATGGAAGTATCGTAAGTTGACGGATGCGCACAAGCAACGCATGTCGCCAGAAAACAGAAAGCGCAACATATACAGCGCACACAGCGAGACAACAGATACTGACTACTAACCCAACCGTCAATAGATGTGGATTGGCGAGAGTGACATCAGGTTGCGTCGGCAATGCTCCCCCAAGAACCCGTGGTGCCAGGCAGGTCGTATAGAGGCTTTGCACTTGTAGAATGGTATGGAAACGGCCCTGAGGTGCAGGGCCTCCGTTGTGGAATATATAGGCAATATTCGCCCACGAATTATTAGCTCCCCAATAGATGCCAGGAGCAAAACCAATAAGACTGGCCGGAATAGCCGCCACAGCAAGAAGCGCCTCCTTAAGCACCGCTTGCCGCGCTCGTATCGCTCTTATCAACTGTGTAGCAAGATACCAACCAATCCACAGCGCGATAGCTGCAACCGCATAAAGAACCAGTGGGTCTACCCACAAACCCAATCCAACGAGAAAACCGATGCCAGCCCAACGAAGCGCCAGCTCTCTAGCAGATGCGTGTGCTTGCCATCGTTGTGTCAGGAGAAAAGCACACAATAAGAGCCACAGTATGAGCGTAAATATCTCAACATATCCACCCTTGGCACGCATTTCCTCCACCATATCGTAGAGAGGAGGAAACGCAGCCACAAGCGTGGCAATAGCCATAAAAAGCCCTTTAGCCCGGCCTGATAAAGATGCCACATCGGCCAGTACCACCGAGAAACGCCATGTGAGGTAAACCAGGGCGAGAGAGATGAGAATAGGTTCAGCACGGAATGCCCACACCGTAGGACCAGTAAACAGAAAGATAAATGCTATGAAATAAGCCTCCAGGCTCCCCATATACGGCTGACTATAGTAATAGACTGGCCGTTCGCCACGCAGAATATGTTCAGCCTGTATGCCCACATTAGCTTCGTCACCAGCAATAACCCCATGAGTATGGATCGTTAACCATATACGTACAATCAATGTCAGCAAAAGGCACGCCCACAAAGGCGAACGTAGATAGCTCAACCAATACCATCTTCGATGCGCTATCGCAGGAGGAGCGGCACCCTCCGATGATTCCATACCAGGTGCCGATATCGTTGTATCGCTCATCTCACGCTCTTTCGCATTATGTCCAAATCTAGGCTCCAGGACATAATAATATCAACTCGCGTAGTTGAGCGCAAGCAGCATAAGATGCTAGTCCGAGCGGGGAAATTCCTTGTCGACAAACTACCGGTAGGTAACTTGCATTACCCCAGCACTTCTCCTACGATCTGTGGATACCCGCGCACAAATTCAGCGGCGCTCATGGCCTTTTTACCCTCCAATTGCAAGTTGTTTACCTCGAGGAAGCCGTGACCGGTAGCCACCGAGAGCACCTGCTGGCCCGCCTCTTTGCGCAGCAAGACCGTGCCTGGCTCTAGTTCTTCACCTGGCTCCAACGTGACGGCACGCGCGGAAACAATTTTCAAGAGTTTGCCGCGCCAGTATGTGTAGGCGCTGGGCCAAGGGGTGTAGGCGCGGACCTCTCGTGCCAGTACAGCGGCTGGACGATCCCAGGCTATCTCGCCATCTTCTTTGCGCAGCATATGAGTATGAGATGCCCTTTGCTCATCCTGCGGCTCTGGCGTGATCATCCCTTTTACCCACAGGGGTAACGCCTCGAGTAACGCCTGGGCGCCCAGCTCGGCCAGTTTGAGCGTGAGGCTGCCCGTCGTGTCGTCTTCAGCGATCGCAATACTGCGTTTGAGCAGTATCGGGCCGGTATCTACACCCGCGTCTAAAAGCATGATCGTCACGCCGGTCTCTGCATCGCCCTGCAGGATAGCTTCAGAGATGGGCGAGACGCCACGGTACTTTGGAAGCAAGGAGGCATGTATGTTCAGCGTGCCGAAACGAGGTTGATCGAGTACGGCCTGGGGTAAAATTTGCCCGAACGCAGCCACAATATACAGGTCAGCATGATAGGCTGCGAGCGCTTCAATGTTTTCTGCTCGTTTGAGAGAGCCTGGCTGCCAGACGGGAATACCATGTGTGAGCGCGGCCTGCTTGATCGGGGAGTAGACAATTTCTTTCCCTCGCCCCGCCGGCTTATCGACGCGCGTAATCACGGTGGCAATTTCGTAACCCTCTGGAAGAAGCAGCCCTGGTCTGGCTCCCGCGATGAGCGCCTCCAGGGGGGGTACCGCAAACTGCGGCGTACCCATATAAATGATGCGTAACATGGCGCGTTCCCTCCTACCCGGACTAGGCCCTTGAGTATTACCGGTGAATGAGCTTTCCGAACCAGACAACCGGGTGCCAGGTGGCAGGCGGCTCCCCAAGCATGTCCAGTCCAAGTGCCATCACCACGGCTGCTCCGCGTTCCGGGGCGAGCCTTCTCCCTGGCTTTGTGTCACCCATGTTCTCCTCCTCAATTAAGGATGTCTGCACGTCACTGTATGCTGCTTTCTCAACGTTGTCAAGCCACGGCCACCCAGCAGAGAAGACATTTGGAGCTAATGCCTGTCACCCTGAGCGCAGCCTGCGGGTCTGACTCGCTGGACGAACAGATCCTTCGCTGCGCTCAGAGCTTGCCCTGAGAGAAGCGAAGGGATGACAGCCAGGACACCGCTCCAG
>Ga0207684_10001424_pt1 | contig 25878 bp, 23 predicted proteins | sample KBSK5501metaG_FD_184342 | JGI IMG/M metagenome (GOLD analysis project Ga0207684, IMG submission 184342) | Corn, switchgrass and miscanthus rhizosphere microbial communities from Kellogg Biological Station, Michigan, USA - KBS K5-50-1 metaG... | ecosystem: Host-associated > Plants > Roots >...
GCTGCCACCGCCGCGAATCCATCACCCTTATCCCTTGAGGCGACTTGGCGTCATCACCTAAGGCAGGAGCCGGATGCGTTAGCAGCGCTCGTCCGGATCTGTGGAGGGGGTGATTAGTGATAGTCATTCCTACTCCGACTTAGAGTCTTTGGCCGCTGAAGCGCTGCCGCCCCTGCCGAGTAGATTCTTCCGGCTGGCTGCGCGACTTCGAGTCTCAAGCGAAAGGTGGCAGACTCAGACTCAAACTCACGCGCCCGGCGATAGTGTTAACGTGACGATTTCATCCGGTCATTCAACAGGCAAGAGATCCGACAGCATCACAATCCTCACACCGGCCCTACTCTTGAATCCATCGTCGTTCGTTAGAAAAGAATCGCAATGTTCGATCGTTGCCGTGGCCCAGTGAATCGCGTCCGGCAGCTTCAGCGCGCTAGTGGCGCGGATACCCGCCGCGGCTTCAAGGATTTCGCGACTGACCGCGCTGTTGCGCAATGATTCGGTCGGGAGCAAGAAACGACGGTAGGCCTCTTCCAGCTTAGCGTTGCCGTCGCGTTTCGGTTTGACCAATACCTCGGCCAGCGTCAACTCACTGGTCACCGCGATAATCTCTCCCTCGGTTAGTCCTTGCAGCAGCGACTTGATCGGAGCCGCATGGGTCTCATAACCCTCGACTGCATAGATAATGATGTTAGTGTCGAGATAGACAGTTGTTCCCAACTGCCCGGTCAGTTGTCCCATGCGTCACGCTCTTGACGAATGAACTCATCTGCTTCTTGTGCGGTCGCAAAGCCGCCGCGACCTGAACCGAACAACGCCAGGTAGTCGGTGCGCTTGTTCTCTTCTGGTTCGACCTGCGAATGAGCTGCTTCGGCGGTTAGTGAATCCTGCAGATCCCTGATGAGTTCTACGCGTTCGTCTGGAGATAACTCCCGGGCTTGGCGTACAAGAGATTGGATATGTTCCGTTGACATGATCTTATGCTTCAGTCTCGTCCATCATAACACTCGGCGCATACGCCGGTCATCAGCGTAGATGAGCGCCATTCAGCCAGCTTGAAATCTTCTTCGGTGGATGCGTGGCCAGAGGCGTTGCGGTATTCACCGTAGACCAGATATCGATGCTCTACGGACTTGTTGCCTTCGGCAAGACTCTGCGCGACACGCTTGACCAATTGCAACTGCTCTTCGGGGGACAGTTTGCTAAACTTGATTCATGATGATCCCTAACTGTTCGGATACCATCGATTCAACTCCTTCGGTCGAGCCGATTTCTGCATCCATTTTCGTCAGGCTGATTTCGTCCCCCATCTGTCCGGCCAACCAGCCTCGATTGAGATTCACGCCTCTATGATGTTATGGTTTTGGACGCTGTTGCGATAGTAAGGTCTTGATCACGCTCGACCCGTCTGAGACCGCAGCACCTTATCTCTAAGGTGTAAAATCAGGCTTTAGCAATCTTCAGAAGGTGTTTCCGGCCCAACGGCGACTATCTTCGACAACATCGACAAAGCCACGTCGGAAGTAGTGAAGCAAAGGAGACTGTGATGGCAACTCACTCACCTGCTCTAGCGGCAATGAATAGTGACGAGAGACATGCTCTAGAGCAGCGGCTGCTGCAACGCCAAACAGGCAACTGTTTCATTTGCGATAAGGTCATAGATTTAGTTCTTCACGACGGACAACTAGACATTGATCACATTGTACCTTTGACTGATAACGGACCCGACGAAGAGAACAACTTCGCGCTGACCCACCTGTCATGTAATCGAAGCAAGGGAGCTTCGGACTTGCGCGTTGCACGTCGAATGGCAGAGTTCGAACGTCTCCAGGAAGCAGCGCGGGAGGCGGGAGAAAGAGGCGCAAATCTCGGTCACGTCCTGAGACGATATGGGGGAGCCACCTCAAATTTGAAACTCAAGCGCTCAGCCGATTTCGTTGAGTTCACACTCTCGGATGAGACAATCCACCGTGCGCCGCTCTATCAAGATCGACTCAGTGGAATGGACTACTTCTTTTCCGTGTTGCCGGTTGAGTACTTGCACCATGACGATCGAATTAATCCACGCGGTATTGGCACGAACATAAGGGGCCTGATCGAAGAGTTCATGAAGAAACGGCCCCAACTTCATGTTTCGTTGGCATGGTGGGCTCCTGAGAACGGCAGCGACTCTGGTCAGGTCAAGGTTTTCGATGGGCAACATAAAGCGGCGGCGCAAATCCTTCTCGGTGTGAACAAGCTGCCAGTTCGCATCTTCGTTAATCCAGACACCAATGTTCTACTGGCGGCAAACACAAATGCGGGCGATAAGCTACGACAAGTGGCGTTCGACGCAGCGGTAATGAGGCATCTCGGCAGCACTTTATATGCGGAACGCGTACTGCAATACCAAAGTTTGAAAGGGATGAAAGAGGGTGATTACTCTCTTAGTGAGCGAGACCTGGTCACCTTCTTTCGCGGCGAGCATCGCGAAATGCTTCGCTACATCATCGACGCAGTGCGAGACTCCATCACTTATAACAAGGAAAACAAATTGATGGAGTTTGTTGAATGGTCGGGCAAGGGTGCCGACCGGCCACTCGCATATGCGAGTATCGAACGGACTTTCTTTTCTGAGTTCCTGTATAGAAAACCGTTGGAGACTGAGATTTCAAAGGGAATGGATAGTGGAGACAATCCGCGCATTGTAGAACAGAACCAAATGGTCCGCCTTATGAGTCTCTTTGCTGACGTGTTTTTCATTGGCAGTTGGGACCCCGAAATAGGTGGCCGCAGAGTAGAAACCCGTCTTCAAAAGGGTGACCCGATTCCTGAGGCTCATTTGCGAGCGTGGCGGGTTGCAAGAGAGGAGGTTCTTGCAAACATTCTAAGTTATGTTCGCCTAGTTATTGAACATTACTATGCGTGGGGTGGCCAAGCCATTCGCAAAGACGGCCTTCTACAAGAAAGCTTCCCGCCGGCGTTGTGGCAACGGCTTGAACTATTCTTGCGCAACCTCGCCACACTTCCTTGCTGGATTGACAAGGGGTTGAGTATCACCGTTTTTGGCGCTAAGAGGAATCGGGATTATTGGGAGCGCGTGTTTCAGACAGGCCGCACAACAGATGGAGTTCTGGTGCTCGCGCAGCCGCTTGACATCGTGAAAATGGTCCAGTGAATACAGGAGGGCGGAGTGAATAGGATACCCGGCAACCGCGAGGTCGACCGTGCGCTCAACAACTAGCACGCGAGGTTAGAAGCGCTCTGAAGGAAATCAATCAGCAAGCGGGCAGGCTAGTAATGCGAGGTGACTACAGCGCCGCTGAAGGGCTGGTCGACGTAGGACGTTCGGTAACAAGGTTCGGCGCTGAAGTTGACGCGCTTCATCTAAGATGGCGCGAGTTGCAGCTTGTCGAACCGGCCCAAGTCTCGTCCGAGAGAACACCACTTTGGGAGTACTACCGGCCGCTCCTCCAGGCACTTGTCGAGCTTGGCGGCGAAGCAACTCGTTCCCAGTTGGAAGAGAAAGTTGAGCCAATCTTAGCTAGCGTTCTTAAGCCCGTCGAAATGACCGCGACGACCGGAGGCAAGTTGGGTTGGAAAAGGGGAGTGCGAAGAGCCCGGCGTTTCATGGTTAAAGAGGGTTTGTTGGAGGAGCACTCAGGGTTGAAGTGGCGAATCTCGAGTCAAGGAAGGCGAGTGGCGGAGGGAACTGCGCCTCCCAAGTAGCGTCCCGGATGCGCTCAGGCCAAGGCGGAGGCTCAGTTCTGAAGGACTCGCCGGCGGTTCACAACCATCGTCTGGCGAGAAGACTATGACTGCGGAAGAGTTTCGAAAAATGGTTCTCACTTTGCCGGAAGCGTCGGAAGCCGCGCATATGGGTCACCCGGATTTCCGCGTGGGCGGGAAGATCTTCGCTACACTCGGCCCTCCGGGACAAGGATGGGCAATGGTCAAGCTCACGCCCGAGCAACAGGAATCATTCGTTTCCGCTGAACCCGCAGTGTTCACTCCGTTCAACGGCGCGTGGGGACGTGACGGGGCTACGAAGGTGCATCTTCGCGCGGCGAAGAAGACCACTCTGCGCACGGCGCTTGTCTTTGCCTGGAGAAACAGAGCGCCGAAACGCCTCGTGCAGGAGTTCGATGCGGAGTAGGTCTAGGCAAGATTCACTTCGCGAGTTCAGCGCGCGCTGTATCAAGCAGGGCAGAGTTCTTTGCCAACGCGGCCTCTAGAATCTTCCCCTGCTCGTTTGCGGCTTTCCAATCACTTCGCTCGATCGCTTCAGTCAGCCCCGGCAACTCGAGGTGCGCATAGGTGTAACGTGCGGCGTACAAAATGTGTTTGAACCACGAACGCCCGGGAATGCCATCGGGATTAAGCCAATTCAATTCGACTTGCCGGATCGCGCGGTTGATTCGTTCTGAGGATCCATGATCAATGTTGCGAGTCGCAATCTGGCGTTCGATCGCTTGATTGAATCTGCGCCCTTCAGCTTCGAACTCGGCGACGCGCGCAAGCAAAGGCTTGAAGTCGAATTGCTTTGCTGCTTCCTTGTTCTTCTGAAGCTCGGCGAAAAATTGCCTGATGTTGTCCGCGTAAAATGCGAAGTCGAACGGCAGTATCTCCGAGTTCGCGAGTCTCAGTGCAAGCACACCCCAGAGCTTCGACATCAACGTGTGATAGCGATACCCGGGGTCGCCGACCTTATTCATCCAGTAAAAGTCGTCGTACATCGAATGATAAACACCGTACGGGCCGTCGAACGTCAAGCCGATCGTCGGACACCCGAGATGATTCAGAAACACCGTGTGATCCGATCCGCTGCCGATAAGCGTGTCAACGAGTTTTGAATCTTTGGTGTCTTTTTTCTCACGCGCCATCGACGCTTTCCATTCTTCGTAAAGGCTCTTTCCCGAAGGTGCATCAAGTGAACGGCTTACTTCGACAATCAACGGCGCAAGCGACGCGACTGCGCTTGGCCTGAAGTCCGGTCCCGATGCGGACGAATCGACGTTGATGTACGCGACGGCTTTTGATTTCAAATCATCGGCGAATTGCTCGCCCCACTCGGTCGAGCCCGTCAGGCCAACTTCTTCGCCGTCCCAACTGCAAATCACGATCGTGCGCTTCGGACGAATGCCTTGCTTCTTCAACTCGCCGAGCGCGCGCGACATATCGATCATCGAAGCCGTTCCGCTCGAAGGATCCACTCCGCCAAACTCCCACGCGTCGCGATGATTCCCCAACACGATCCACTCATCGGGGAATTCAGACCCTCGAATGCGAGCTTCGACGACGTAGTTCGGCTTCACGCTGTTGTCCATATCGACTTTGACGTGAGCCGTAACCGCGCCGCCCAATCGATATTTAATCGGCAAGCCGCCCTGCCAGTCTTTCGGAGCTTCGGGGCCACCCATGTTTTCGAGAAAATGTTTTGCGTCTCGCCACGACATCGGGAGCGCGATGATCTTCGGAAGAGAAACGGCTTGTTCGATGGGGATTCGCTTCGCGCCTTCGACTGAAGCCCAGCCGGGAGTCAGCGGATCGCCGGGCACGATGAAGTCATAGGTGATCGCGCCGCGTTGAATGTGGCTCTCGGGTCCCCACGGACCGTCGGGAAAAACTTTGCCGCGCTTGAAGCCGTCCTCCTTTGGATCGGAATAGACGATCATCGCGGCGGCGCCTTCACGTTCGGCGGTGAGGGCTTTGAAGCCGCGATAGCTGTAAGGATTCGAGTAGCGGACCAGAACGATCTTGCCCTTCACATCGATGCCGTGTTTGCGCAGAAGATCGTAGTCTTCGGGGTTGCCGCTGTGCGCGTACACGACCGGCGCGGTGACTTCGCCTGAAGCCGAAAGCCCCGTGTAAGCCGACTGCACGCGAGGATTCTTCGTGTCGGGATCAACGTCGTAAGCGTCTTCGCGAAGACTCGCTTTGTACTTAACCGGCGCGGTCATTTCGACGGACACTTCGCGGGGGAAGGTGTTGAGCACATCGTAGCGTCGAAGGGTTACGTCTTCCCACCCTTGCTGCTTCCAGAGGTCCGCGATGTAACGAGCGAGTTCGTTGTTGCGTTCAGATCCCGCTGGATGAGGCTCAGCGGTTAGGAATCGATGATGTTTACGAGCTTCGTCGGGCGAGGGAATGGCTTTGAGCTTTGATTCGATTTCCGCCTGAGTCTTTGCGGCGCGAGCGGAGAAGCCTGAGATTCGTTGCTGACCCATCGCGCTCGATGCCAGCGCAAGCATGACTATCAAGGAGTTGATTAACTGCCACAGTTGTCGTGGATTCAAGTGCATTCCTTATCGCGGCACGTCTCAACCGCGGAGGGCGCAGAGGACGCGGAGGAAAACGCAGAGCCTCAGCGTCCTCTGCGCCCCCTGCGGTTAGATAACCCCGAATCGACTACTTGCTTTTAGCCAGAGTGAAGTTCGGCTCGATGTCCACCGGCACGTCGCTCAACTTGTCGAGCGCTTTCTGCATCGCCGGTCTGATGACGCCGTACTTGTCGAGCATCGCTTTGGCTTTGTCATAGGAGCCTTCGGCCTCGATCGTCAAAATCTCGCTCGTCAATTTGCGCACTGCGTCTTTGATCTTCGAGGTGTCAATGCTGTACGCGCCAGACGCTTCGTCAACCTTTATCGCGCCTTCATCGAGCAGATAGTTGAACTGAAGCGCCTGACCTTTACCGTGAGCCTCAGTTATTCCAAACCGCACTGAACGAAATGAGCTTGCAAGGTAGGTGGTGTACAGATCGCGTTCCATCGCCGGATCGATGCCTCCGTGATCGATCAGATACTGCAAGGCCCACAGTCCGGTGATGTCGGCCTTCGCTTCTTCCATCGCCGAGTACAGTTCCTTCAGCTCTTTTCTCGGACTTGTGTCGCGGCCACCCACCTTGATGTTGTGTGGCCCGAGCCCGTGCATAAGCTCGTGACAGAGAATGTGAGTGAAGAACGCGTCGAACGAGATTTGCGATTGCTGCGCCGGGTCCATCACGACTTTCGCGATCGGAACTAGCGCTTTGTTGAATTTCGCTTCCTGCACGTTTTTCAACATCACGCGCTTCGAGCCCTTCTCTTTGACGACTTTCTCGTCGTTGGGAAGATTGAACGCAGCGGTCTGAACTCCGCGATTGCCGTCGGCCGAACAGAAGACGTTATCGACAACTCGAATCGGCGAGGCCGCGCCGAGTTTCGGATTGCGATACTTTGGATCGAAGGGCAAGTTGTTCTCGAGTTCCTGAAGATGGCCGCTGAATTTCACCAGCTTGCCGGACTCGGCTTCGTCGCGCAGAGTAATGAACGCTTCGAACGCGGCTTTGTAGCCGAACAACTCGTCTTCGTATGTTTCATAAGGCCCGATGGTAACGTCGATCGGCGCATCCAGATCCATCCACGCGACATCACTCGCGTAGTAATCGTCGGACAAAAACGCATCCGCGCGCTTCATCAAAAAGTTCTTGAGCGTCGCGTTGCTTGTCAGGTCAGCGGCCTCCTTCAGAAGCTTCGATGCGGGTTCGAGAAACTCGCGATACTCTTCGTGATACGGAACGATCTTTAGTTTGCCGTCCGAGCCTCGGCGTATAACCGTAAAGAATCCCGTCGCGCGCTGCTTGTCGGCTTCGGGGAGCGTCGCCACCCACGAGTTGAATTCATCTTTGCTCATGTCATTGGGATAGAAACCGGATTGCGGCGGCTTCTCGTGAGGCACGCCGTCGATGAACGGTTCGTTCTTGTCGAGCCGCGACCACGGGCCTTTGTTGATCAGGAAGTAGTGCAGGCGTTCGCGGCCTTCGGGAGTCGTGTCCGCTTCGAGTTTCTTGTGCAAGGCTTCGGCGCCGCTCCAGGTCTGACGCAGGTAGAGTGAGTCGAGAATCTTCGCGGCCTCGATGAGCTTATCGAGAGCCTTGCGATCGCCTTCCGAAAGATGCGACGTGTCGGCGGTGATATCGGTCGGAGCGAACCTTCGAATCTTTGCGGCGAGAGAGGATTCGGCCGTCGCTTTTGATTCAGCCATCTTCGGTTCCTCCTTCCTGGCGGTGCAAGACGCCAGGACCATGGCAAGTGCCAGGATTAAGCCAAAACTCTTTGTACAGGTCTTCATTATTCACCATCCCCGGACAAGTTATGTTGCGAACCAGCAGAATTGACAGATTACACCCTTCTGCTAGACTGCAAAAGTAAGATTAGATTTGTACTCGACGATCCGTTTCTGGTGAGCCATGTCCTTAGTCAGAGTCAACACAAAGGGTGAAGTAACATTGCCTTCGTTGGTACGCAAGCGCGCTGGAGTGGGTGTCGGCGACCTGCTCGAGGTCAAACTCGAAAGCGGAAAGATCACACTTACACCGGCAAGCTTCGTTGAGCAGCGACTTGATGAAGGCCTGGACGATATTAGAAACGGGCGCACGTACGGACCGTTTTCCTCCGCCGACGAGTTGATCGAATCTCTTGAGGGAAATCTCAAGAAGCGGGCAGAGAAAGAAGCAAACGTTCATCGGGAGTTCGGGCAAGTGGTTGCTGAAAAAGAAAATTAGTTTGATCGCTCTGCGCCCGGGTTACGCTACTTCTATTAATCCTGCATTATCGGAATGACTAACCTCGGTTCTTCCTGTTTCGTCAACCGCGAGCCTTACCTCACCTACACTAGGATCGGCTCGTAGGTTAGGTAGAAGGTACATTTCAGTTGGTCGATAAGAGTGCTGCGCTTGCTTGCAAGATTGTAGTGCAAAGGTTCGATTAGTAGAGTAAATAGGATATCCTTTTTCCTGGATTGGACGAAGACCTTCATATGAAGGAAGATCTTGTGAGAAAAAGCTAGTGACTACAGTATCGCAGTGTTCAGACTCGATACTCCCCCAGAGCTTTTCGTAAGAACCGGTAGGCGAACCATGGTGAGAAACTTTTACAAAGCGAGCTTGGGACACCCATTCGCGTCCACACCGCCCCAGAATATCGTTCCACGAGTAGCGCTCGGTGTCGGCACCGAGAAGTCCAATCCATTCCCCATATTTGACCGCTAGAACAGATGAAGCAAGGTTGTGATGGGCAGTCTCCACGTGAGACTCTTTGACTATTACGTTCTTGGCTAACTGTTTATTGTAAATATCAATTACATCTGTTGAGGGGCCCAAACACATAATTGAGAAGTCATGCTCGTCTTCCTTGAGCATTTCTTTCATATCTAGCGTGGTAACAGATCGCATTCCGCGCTTCTTCTCGGTGTCCGCTAATTCGAGAATTGACCGGAAGAGCTTGATTCTTTCTGCTATTCGATCTTGGCGCTCTTCTGAGGGCTCTAACATTAGTTCTTCTTTGAACCTTGCGAAGAGTACTGACCAGTCGGCTTGACCAAAAGGTGGTCGCCAAAACTCCTCAATTGCGCCTTCATATCTTTTGAACACCGACAGGAGCCCCCGAAAGTGATCCATATGGGGATGTGTCAAAGCAATGAATCGGAGCCGATGAGTGTTAAGTTCTTGGAGTTTGTTAATTGTCGGATTATTGGCGGGATCGTTGGGATTGGAGGCGTAGGAATCAATAACGCCAACTTGTCCACCGGGGGTTAGTATAACGATGCTTTCTCCGATTCGACTACCGATAACGTATATCTCGAGAATGTCAATTACCTCAAAGGTCTAATTTGGAGGCCCATTCGAGCAGCTCGTGTTCATCTATACCAAAGTCCTTTAAGGTTCGCCGTTGTTTGTGAGGTAAGATCCGTGCGCGTATGCTTATGTCGGAACCTTGAATCGATATCGTGCAAGAGAATTCCTGACCATCTTTCGGAGTCTCATTAAACGATGCCAGAGGAATTCGTGCGTTCCACTTATCCCAGTCGCCGGGGCTACTAACTGTCACCAGCACATAAGAATCGTGAGTTTCCTTAATGATGCCTCTGTACTCCTCTGTTTTCCTAGGTGTATTCATGTATCGCTGAGTCACCGCTGCAGTCGCAGCCTTCCACGCCCCTTCTTTTCTTAAGCACATACTCTCGTTATGCAAAAGCTGCTCCTTGTTCTCAGCGGCTAGAAACTCTACTGTGGTAGCAGCGTTTTTACACTCTTTGTATTGGTAAGAGATCACAGTTGAACGATGACCGACACGTCTAAAGCCTTCGAAACGGTCGCGAAATTTGCGTACCATAGCTGCGACCGTCTCTTTAGAATAATGGTTGGGGTGGTGCGCACTGGCATTCGTCCCAAGTAGTGAATTCAGAGCTTTGGATCCTATTGTTACGGGCCGCGTGGTTTTCGCGTAGGGACTAGCTTCCGCAATCTTTCGGCCTTTGTAGATTCGCACCCCGGCTCCGATTGGCCGATTAGTGCGAGTGAAATTCTCTGGTCCCAGGCCGACTGAATCCCAACTAAGCGTTCCCGTCTGTTTACGCATCCTCTTTTACTCCTGTCTCAGTGGACTTCACTTTCAATTGTTCACTAATCCCACGAGCCGTTTCAAGTTTAGCCAGAGCCTCTTTTAGTACTCCTATCAAACTATGGATCCTTTTTTCATCTACAGCAAAGAAGACGCTCTTTATCTCCTCTTCATTGTAACTGGATTGTTGTATATCAAGTGAAATCAGGGCATAGGGGAGTAGCGGGAACGAACTAACATTTCCTTCAAATATCTTTACGGACACATCCCAATCCGCATCCACAAAGTAAGGTACTTTCAAGGAACCCGTAAAGAAGAATTCGTGCCGAAATTCTGGGGTGATTACGTATTCTGACACTGCCGCGCGTTTTTTCTCTGAGTCCTCATTATCGGCAATTTCTTTACTACCTACCAGAACATGAAATAGAGTCGCACCAACTTCATAGGGGAAGTAAGGATAGTCTTCTATGATCTTCGCCAGCTCTTCGCTCGCCAGCAGTTTTCCGTTATCAGGATCTTTCGGCCTTAGTGAGGGGGGCGTATCGGCAGCCCATGTTAGGCCGATGGCATCGATTCTCCTAAGCAACTCCGCGAACTCATCCCCACTAAGCGGTCCTCGCTTCTCTTCCCCTCGTTCCCCATCTGTTTCACTACGACGAGGAGGTGCGGCAACCGTAAGTTGATTACTAGAACGCTCAGAAACGTGAGACACCCGATCCGAAGCGTTGCCCTCACCATCTCCGGTCTCAGCGACCTTTTGAGGATCATTTGTACTCAAGTTCCCTCCTAAGAAAACAATTGATCGTAACACTATTTGAACTACGCGCAACAGTGGTCATTCTTTGGGTGAGAAACGCGTGTTAGGAGCATAAGGCTAATCAAGGTTCACCGCGTGCCGACTCTACTCTTTTCCCAAAATCACGTCAAGCTGGCGGCTGGCTGAATTCATGCTGGCTGAATTATGATCAACAGGCTTGTTTGACAACAATCGAGCGATGGACTAGGCTGAAAGCCCGTGAAGGGAGAAGCAGTCGCGATCATCCCTGCGCGGTATTCATCAACTCGATTGCCGGGTAAATCCCTCCTCCCCCTTGCAGGAATTCCGATGATAATGCACGTCGTCGAGCGCGCGTCGCGTGCGCGGTTGGTTTCGGAAGTCATTGTCGCGACCGATGACGAGCGCATCCTGGAAGCAGTTCACAAGCACGGCGGCGAAGCTCGAATGACATCGCCCGCGCATACGTCGGGAACCGATCGAGTCGCGGAAGTGGCGGCGACTCTTGATGCGGAATTCATTGTCAACGTGCAGGGAGACGAGCCGTTGATTGACCCATCGACCATCGATGCAGCAATACAGCCTCTGCTTGATGACGACACGGGTCTGGTCATGGTCAGCAGCACCTCAGAGCCCATCAGCGAAGTCGAAGATGTTTTCAATCCAAGCGTCGTCAAAGTCGTGTGCGAGCCGGACGGGTATGCGCTTTATTTTTCGCGCTCGCCAATTCCCTATGTGAGACCCGCGGACGGCCTGACGCTCGAGGAATCGTTACGCGCCAATCCGGATTTGTTGTCGAATTATCGCAAGCATTCCGGACTCTACGCTTATCGCGCAGAGTTCCTGCAACAGTTCGCCGAAATGCAGCCCTCGCCGCTTGAACGCCTCGAAGCGCTCGAACAACTTCGCGCGATCGAGAATGGATTTGACATTCGCATTGTCGAAGTCGAGCATCGTTCGATAGGCGTCGACACCCAGCAGGATTACGAACGAGTAAAACGGTTGATTGAGGAGAACAGGGTATGACCAAGTTTATTTTCGTCACCGGCGGAGTCGTTTCAAGCCTCGGCAAAGGATTGGCCGCGGCTTCCATCGGATGCCTGCTCGAAGCGCGCGGTCTAAAAGTCACTCTGCAAAAACTCGACCCTTACATCAACGTCGATCCGGGAACAATGTCGCCGTTTCAACACGGTGAGGTATTCGTCACCGATGACGGCGCAGAAACCGATCTCGACCTGGGGCACTATGAGCGTTTCACTCACGCTCAACTAACGCAGGCGAACAACTGGACGACGGGGCGAGTCTACCTGTCGGTCATCAACAAGGAGCGGCGCGGCGATTACCTCGGCAAGACGATTCAGGTCATTCCGCACATCACCAATGAGATCAAAGACGCGATTCGCTCGGTGGTCGATTCAACCGACGTCGCAATCGTGGAAGTAGGCGGCACGGTCGGCGATATCGAATCTCTGCCGTTTCTTGAAAGCATTCGCCAGCTTCGCAATGAAGTCGGCCGCGAGAACGCGCTGTTTATTCATCTGACGCTTGTTCCATTCATCGCGGCTTCGGGTGAGTTGAAGTCGAAACCGACGCAGCACTCGGTGAAGGAGCTGCGCGAGATCGGTATTCAACCTGACATTCTGCTTTGCCGTTGCGATCGCCCGTTGCCGAAGGATATGAAGGCGAAGATCGCGTTGTTCTGCAACGTTCGCGAGGAAGAGGTCATCACCGCGCAGGACGTCGAAACGATTTATGAAGTGCCTTTGATGTTCGCCGGCCAGGGGCTCGACGACATGATCGTGAAGAAACTCGGGCTTCAGGCTGCCGAACGCGATCTGCGGCGCTGGTCCGAGCTGGTTGAAACGATCAAGCGCCCCGATGCGACCGTGACCATCGGCATCGTCGGAAAGTATGTCGAGCTTGAAGACTCGTACAAGAGCCTGCACGAAGCTCTAGTGCACGGCGGGATAGCGAATCGGCTTGGCGTACACTTCCGATGGATTGAATCCGAAGACCTGATGGACGATCCAAACTGGGAAGAGCGTCTGCGCGAGTATGACGCGATACTGGTGCCGGGCGGATTCGGCAAGCGAGGCATCTCCGGCATGTTGCGCGCGATCAACTACGCTCGAAGAGAACAGAAGCCGTATTTCGGAATATGTCTTGGTATGCAGTGCGCGACGATCGAGTTCGCGAGGAACGTTTGCGGACTAGAAGGCGCGGACTCGACTGAATTCAACGACGACGCGCCGCATCCGGTGATCTTCAAGCTGCGCGATTTGATCGGCGTCGAAGCGATGGGCGGAACGATGAGGCTTGGCGCGTATCCCTGTCGAATTGCGCCGGGATCGCTTGCGGAGACAATCTATGGCGCAAATGATATCAGCGAGCGGCATCGCCACCGGTACGAATTCAATCCGCGTTATGAAGACGAATTGGGCGGTCACGGGCTGGTGTTCTCGGGCAAGTCGCCGGATGGAAAGTTTATCGAGATCGTAGAGCTGCCCGATCATCCGTGGTTTTTGGGATGCCAGTTTCATCCGGAGTTCAAATCCAAGCCGCTCGATCCGCATCCGTTGTTCGTTTCGTTTATTCAAGCCGCTTACCAGCACCGGATACGCGACGAGGCGAGCGGCGATCATGAAGAGGCTGCTGCAAGCATGCGGGAAAGCGACGGGTTGGAAGAGAGACGGTTTGAGCGCTTAAGCTGAAGAAGTCGAGCGATCTGCTTTCGAGCTTGAGATATCTGGCGCGCAGCGCCTCGCGATTATAGGCGTTGTGTCAAAGCCGTTCGCCTTACGTGCGCGTCAAGAAAACTCTAACCATTCCTTGGCGGTTTGATATACATTGTTGCGGTAATGACCGCTTGTTCGAGGTGCAATCAGACATCCAACATTCTCAGGATCTTGAAGTGCGCAGTATGCTTTAAGCCAGTCTGCGAAAAGTGCGCGATTAGCCGCTACGCTCAGAAGTTCTGCTCTGAGGATTGCGCAAAAGGTTTCTTCCTCGACGAGTACGGGGAGCCTGGCATAGAGTCATAGCCATCGAGGAACAACAGATGAATCTCGTTGAAAGACCCAGAAGACTTCGCCGCACCGAAACTATTCGCGCGCTCGTTCGCGAAACCAGACTCTCACCTGATGACTTCGTCTATCCGCTCTTCGTCTGCGAAGGCGAAGGCGTTCGCCGCGAGATCGCGTCGATGCCCGGCGCATTCAACCTATCGATCGATGAGCTGGTGAAAGAAGTGGAAGCCGCGCGCAGAGTCGGAGTCAGGTCAGTGATATTGTTCGGAGTGCCCGGCGAAAAAGATGCTGTCGGCAGCGAGGCTTATGCCGAGGACGGAATAACGCAGCGCGCAATTCGCGCGGTCAAACGTGAATTGAAAGATGTGCTGGTGATCGCGGACAACTGCTTGTGCGAATACACCGACCACGGACATTGCGGAGTGATCGAAGACGGCGAAGTGCTGAACGATCCGACGCTCAATTTGCTCGCTCGCACGGCGGTCTCGCAGGCACAGTCGGGCGCCGACATCATCGCGCCTTCGAACATGATGGATGGTTTTGTTATCGCGATTCGTGAGGCGCTGGATGAGTCGGGCTTCGAGCATATTCCGATCATGTCTTATGCGGTGAAGTACGCCTCGGGATTCTACGGTCCGTTTCGCGAAGCCGCCGGATCGACTCCTCAATTCGGCGACCGGCGCGGCTATCAAATGGATCCGGCGAACTCACGCGAAGCGATGCGCGAGGCCGAGCTCGACTACGAACAAGGCGCCGACATGTTGATGGTCAAGCCGGCGCTTCCTTATCTCGATATCATTCGCGCGGTGCGCGAGCGATTCGATCTGCCGATCGCTGCGTACCAGGTGTCCGGCGAATACGCGATGATCAAAGCCGCCGGGCGATTGGGATGGATTGACGAAGAACGCGTCGCGCTCGAGACATTGACTTCGATCAAGCGAGCGGGTTCTGATATCATCCTTACCTATTTCGCTCGCGAGCTGGCCCAAAGGCTCACCTAGCGCGCGATTTGTTATGTTGGCTCGGGCAAGATCGACGGTGTGCGACGCACGCGATCAACGCGCCTGGCAAGCCGAATTACACTCATAACTCAGGAACGGAACTGGAGGTCAATTATCATGATTACGGATGATCAACTGTCACGCATCGCGGCCGCGCTTACGCCTGAAACTCGCGGTCTGTATCTGAATCCCTTGAACGCAGCGCTGGATGAATTCGAGATCAACACGGCATTGCGCCAAGCTGCCTTTCTCGCGCAGACCGCTCACGAATCACAAAACTTTTCGCGGTTGATCGAAAACCTGAACTACTCAGCAAAGCGGCTGACGCAGGTTTGGCCGAAACGCTTCCCAACGCTGGAAAAAGCTCAACTCTATGCAAACAATCCTGAGAAGCTGGCCAACTTTACTTATGGCGGCCGTAATGGAAACGGCCCGGAAGCGAGCGGAGACGGATGGAATTACCGAGGGCGAGGCTTCATCCAGATCACGGGCCGCGCAAACTATCAGGCGTGCAGCGACGCGCTTGCGACCGACTTCATCGCGGACCCGGACCTCTTGGCGCAACCGGACTTCGCGTTCCGGTCGGCCGCCTGGTTCTGGGGAAGTCACGGGCTGAATCCGTTGGCCGATAAAGCGGATCTCAAGACGATCACTATGAGGATCAACGGCGGAACAGTCGGACTCGACGAGCGACTGAAGCTCTATCAGAAAGTGAAAGGGATTTTGGGTATTTGAGCCGTCGAATTGGTTGCTCATTGAATGCAATACAAAAGGATGGCGGGTAGATGAAGATCCGAAGGCATTTGGGGTGACTTCGATTAAGAAGACTCCGCCACTAAGGCACCGAGACACGAAGCCGCACAAAGCCTTTCTTTGCGGGGCTCGTGTCTTAGCTTTGTGGCAGGACAGACTCGTTCAATCATCGGCCAACTTTAGCCCAATACCCAAAAGCATCGTGCTTTTTTTTTGAACTCGTCCCTGCTATCATCCGCTTTCGGATGGGATGCGCCAGCCAGTAATCAACAACAATCAAGGGAGAATGAAATCGGATGAGAAAGGCGAATTATCTTAAGGGATCGATTCTTGCCATAGCCATCATTGCCTCGTCATACGCCGTGGCGGGCGGCGCCTCGACCAGTCATAATTCAACGCTTCCGGCCGCCGACGGTAACGCGATCTATGCAGCCAAATGCGCAATTTGTCACGGCAAGGATGGCCGCGGTCTTCCGAACTGGAGGTCAAAGGGCCAACCGGATTTCACCGATGCAAAGTGGCAGAAATCGCGAACTGACGCGCAGATTGCCGAAGCCACCAAAAACGGGAAGGGCAAGTATATGCCCGCGTTCAAGACAAAGCTCTCGGATGAAGATATCGCCGCTGTCGTCGCAAGGGTCCGCGCTTTAGCGAAGAAGTAATGCCGGTCAGACGGGCGGTGAACTCGCGCCGCCCGCATCCAACATTGAACCCAGTATGAGCGTTGAACGAGCACCGCAGTCGATCTCAGTCGGCGAATTTGCCCAAGGTCTGTGCGAAATCCCGGACGATGATTTTCACATCGGCACGGTTTACGATTTCATCGCGGCTCATCCGGTCGATGAACGCTCGCTCGATCCATACCTTTTCTTCAGTTCGAATCATTACACCCGCAATCTGATCTTCAAGGACGAGCGGTTCGAGTTGATGGCCATTTGCTGGGACATCGGGCAGGAATCGCAGATACACAATCACCACAATCAAAGTTGCTGGATGGCGATTCCCACGGGGCGGCTTCGAGTGCAAAACTTTCGAGTGCTCGAGCAGGACGCCTCGGCCGCTTACTGCAAGCTCGAGCCTACAAATTCACTGGACATACATCGGCTCGTGCCCGCGGAAGTGGATCCCGCCGAACCCGTGCATCAGGTGCTGAACCTCGCCGAGTTCAACCAGCGCGCCGTGAGCCTGCACGTTTACTCGCGCCCGTTCGACCGCTGTCTGGTTTATTGTATGGAGACCTGCGAATACCGAGAGGTGCCGCTTCACTACACCAGCGAGTATGGAAAGTTATGCGCGGGCGAGCGTCTTTGAACTCAGAGCATCCTGCTGAAGCGTCCTTCGGATCGCAGTGCTCACTAGCTTGAGTCTCCATGTCAGTACTTCTCAGTCGAAACTGAAGCCTCGCTTTTCGATTTCCTTCCAAAATAGCCTTTACGTATAATGTGGCGGGTTCGACCTTATCGGCATGATTGTTTGTCCAAAGTGTGATGCAAGAAACAAGTCGGGCTCGACCGTCTGCCGCATGTGCGCGACTTCGCTTGTGGGCATACAGCAAGCCTCGCCGCAGCCGGCGGAAATCACGCCGTCCAGTTCGCAGGGGGCGGTCCATTCGGAGAGAATGCAAATCGAGGAGGAAGCTCCAGTGCAGCCAGAAGGAATCATCTGTCCCGAATGCAATACCGCCAATGAGGTGGGCTGGTCATTCTGTCAACAGTGCGGTAAACGACTGCCAACATCGCCGCCTCCCCCAGTCTTCAGCAAAACGCCGTCAAGCATGAAGACGGTGCCCGAGCCCCAGGTAAGGATCGACCCCTCCGAGCCTAACATGAAGACAGTTGCGGAAGAGGCGGCCGCGGGCGAGAAGAACCTGAAGACAGTCGCGGAAGCTTCGTCCGTAGCCGAGAAGAGCCTTAAAACAGTCTCTGACAAATCGAGCCCCGAGGAGCCTCAATATTCAGCCGAGCCTAAATCCGCCGAACCACCCGTTACACCCGAACCGTCATCCGCGGCATCCGGGAATGAACCGCCCGAGCCAACCACCGAAATCATAGTTGACAAGCCAACGCGAATCGCCGAGGAACCGCCAGCGCCTCACGAAGAAAAAGCCGAGCCTCCACCGCCGCCACCGCCCTTCAAGACCGAACACGTTCACTCGGTGTCGGGTCTGCTCTGCAATCAATGCGGCAACGTCAGCGCTTTCGGCAGCTCCACGTGTACAAACTGCGGCGCGCCGCTCAGTTTCGGAAAGACTCAGGTCATGTCGTCGCAACGATCTCCGGCACGCGGACGGCTTCATCTCGTCATGGAAGGCGGGCAGCCGGGCGAGATCTATCAACTCCGCGAAGACACCGTCATAGGGCGGTCAGCGGGCGACATCGTTTTTCCACACGACGGATTCATGTCAGGCAAACACGCGCGCGTCGTTCAGCGAGGCGACACTTTTGTGCTGACAGACGAAGGAAGCCGCAACGGCACGTTCGTCAGAATAAAAGGTGAGATCGAACTCAAGCCGGGAGATATGATACTGGTCGGCAAGCAGCTTTTCAGATTCGAAGTGTGAGAACATCTTTGTTCCGAGTTCCGGGTTCTGATGTAAAGAACTAATCGGTAAACAAGGACCCGGAACCCGTAACGCGGAACCAACGCTTTTTATGAGTGATGTTTTAGTTTCAGTCTCCGCGCGCACCGACGTTGGCATGCATCGCGCCGGGAATGAGGATTCGTTCCTGGTTGCCGATCTGACCACCGGCACAACACCGGATGGCCAGGACGTGCACACGCATCAACTCGGCGAGCGCGGAAGCTTGATGATTGTCTCGGATGGAATGGGCGGCGCGGCAGCCGGCGAAGTCGCGAGCGAGATGGCGGTCACAACTATTCGCGAGTCTCTCGACGAAATGCCCGCTTCGATGGAGATCCCGAATCGCCTCAAGGCCGCCACCGAAATCGCGAATGAACGCATCTGGAATCACTCGCAGGACAATCCCGAGATGTCCGGCATGGGCGCGACTCTAACCGCCGTGCTTGTGCAGGACACGACCGCGTACGTCGCACAGGTCGGCGACTCGCGCGCTTATCTGATAAGGGGCCCACAGATCAAGCAGCTCACCAAGGATCAGTCGCTCGTGCAAATGCTCGTTGATTCGGGCGCGATCACCGCGGATCAAATGGACACGGTTCCGCAAAACGTGATCATGCAGGCGCTGGGAACGCAGCCCGCTGTGAAGGTCGCAATGACCGCGGTTCAACTCTGCCGGAACGATTGCGTGGTGATCTGCAGCGATGGGTTGTCAAACAAAGTTACGCCCGACGAATTGCGCGAGGCCGCTGCTTCATCCGAATCTTTGACCGAAGCGTGCAGCGCGCTCATTCAAAAAGCCAACGACCGCGGCGGAGAAGACAACATAACGGTGATTCTTGCACGCTTCGACGGCGATTCGCTGCACACGGCAAGCGAAACCAGTTCGATAACCGGAAGCTTTCGCGCGCTGGATCAGGGCTTCGTTTCCGAATACTTCTCGGCCAACGCGGCAGCGGAGCGCGAACTGCAGGAAGCTGAGTCTCAGCCGCGCTCGGATATCACTGGCGTGCTGCGAATTCCCGACGCATCGCAACTCGTGGTCGACGAACCGGAAGATGACGATGACTTCAACTCGCGCCCGACCGGCGATCGTCCGGCCTTCGACGCACAAGCGTCTGCTGAGGCTCACACCCCCGAAAGAAAGCAAAGCTACGCGCTCATCATTATCTTCGCGCTGATCTCGTTGCTGCTGGTTGGCGCGACCCTCTACTTCTTTTATTCGAGATATATGAAAGCGTCGCCGCAGACAATCGAGCAGCCCGAATGATGTGCGCCTCGCGACGCGCGACTGGACCACTTCTCACCTAACCTCGATGAAGAAATCCGATTCTCAAACTCCTCCCACAAAAGAACACGCTCGGCTAAAAGAAAACGTCGGACTGGTCCCGCCGTGGCGGCACTGGGGTCCGTACGTTGCCGAGCGCGCATGGGGAACGGTTCGCGAAGACTACAGCGCGGACGGAAACGCCTGGGATTATTTCTCACACGACGCGGCTCGCAGCCGGGCTTATCGATGGGGCGATGATGGATTGGCCGGAATTTGCGATCGCTATCAGATGATCGTCTTCGCGCCGGCGTTTTGGAACGAGCGCGATCCGATCCTGAAGGAACGAGCGTTCGGACTTGTGCCCTCCGAGGCCAATCACGGCGAAGACGTCAAAGAATATTACTTCTATCTCGACAACACTCCGTCGCACTCCTACATGAAGTACCTCTACAAGTACCTGCAGCGTGAGTTCCCGTATCGGGATCTGATTGAGGAAAATCGACGGCGCGCGGGGCGTGGCCTGGAATACGAACTGCTCGACACCGGCGTGTTTGATGACAATCGTTACTTCGATGTCTTCGTCGAATATGCGAAGGCCTCGCCCGAAACCATCTGCATCAGGATCGAGGCATTCAATCGCGGGCCCGAAGCGGCGCCTCTTCACATCATTCCGCATCTTTGGTTTCGCAACACCTGGTCGTGGACTAATCCGCGCGACGCTGAACCTCGCATAAGTCCGAGTACATCGGGCGCGGGGTTTGACAGCCTGGTCGCGAGCGACTGCACCGCGCACATTCTGAAGAACCTCGCTTTCAAGTACCGCATCGGGCCTCTTTATTTGTACGCCGATTCGGGTGGCGAGATGCTGTTCACGAATAATGAAACAAATCCCGCGCGCGCTCCTGTGACTGGACCACCGCCCTCGGAGCCATACTACAAAGACGCGTTCCATCGTTACATCATCAACAATGAAGATGTAATTAATCCCGCACGCGTGGGAACAAAGGCCGGCATTCGGTATCGGCAAGTCATTCCGGCTGGCGGATCGGTTGTGCTTCGACTGAGACTCACCCCTGAAAAAATGGACGCGCCGCTGCAGGATGTCGATCGAATCATCGCCGAACGCAAAGCAGACGCAGATGAGTTCTACAACTTCATTCAACCGCCCAAAGCAACCGAAGACGAACTCCGCGTTCAGCGTCAGGCGTTCGCGGGTTTGCTGTGGACCAAGCAGATCTATTTGTACGACGTGCATCGGTGGCTTGATGGCGACGATCCAACCAACCCGCCTCCTGAATCGCGCGGCTCGGCGCGCAATTCTCACTGGCAGCATTTGAACTCGATGCGAATTCTTTCGATGCCCGACAAGTGGGAGTATCCGTGGTTCGCCGCGTGGGACCTCGCGTTTCACACCGTGGCGTTTGCGCTGCTCGACGCCGAATTCGCCAAGGAGCAACTTTGGTTGATGTTGTTCGAGCAGTTTCAGCATCCCAACGGCCAGATCCCGGCTTATGAGTGGGAGTTCTCGGATATGAATCCGCCGGTGCACGCGTGGGCTTGCTGGCGAGTCTATAACATGGATCGCATACGGACCGGCCGCGCCGATCGCGCCTGGCTCGAGAAATGTTTTCACAAGCTGATGATCAACTTCGCATGGTGGGTGAACAAAGTCGACAGCGAAGGCAACAATCTTTTCGAAGGCGGCTTCCTCGGACTCGATAACATCACGGTGATCGACCGCAGCGAGAAGCATCCGGCCGGAGTCGTTCTCGAACAGAGCGACGCGACTGGCTGGATGGGGATGTTCTGTTTGAACCTTATGCGAATCGCGCTCGAGCTTGCGAAGGAGAACAAAGTTTACGAGAGCCTGGCTACGAAGTTCTTCCAGCATTACATCTACGTTGGCGCGGCGATGAAGCACCGCGGCGGCCGCGACTACTCGCTATGGGATGATCAGGATGGATTCTTCTACGATGTGCTGCGCTATCCGGACGGCAGCTTTCACAAGTTCCGGGTGCGCTCGCTTGTTGGGCTGATTCCGCTCTACGCAATCGAGCGGCTCGAGGTTGATTGGATAGAATCGTTCCGCGAGTTCAGCGCAAACCTGGAATGGTTCAACGAAAACCGGCAGGATCTTGTTGAGAGAGTCTGTCATCGCATTCAACACGAAGGCGTAGACGTACACGTGCTCGCGATCGTCGATGAAGATCAGACCAAACAAATACTCGAGCGCCTGATCGACCCGGCCGAGTTTCTATCTGATTACGGTATTCGAAGTTTGTCCAAGTATCACGAACAGCATCCTTATGTTTTTGGCAACAGCGAAGTGCGCTACGAACCGGCGGAATCCGACAACAAGATCAAGGGTGGGAATTCGAATTGGCGCGGCCCGGTGTGGTTCCCGACTTCTTTTTTGATGATCGAGTCATTGAGAAAGTTAGGTAAAGCGTACGGCCCATTTTTTAGCGTTCGGGTGCCGGACGGCTCGGGCCGAGAGGTAACGTTGACCGAGATGGCCGGAGAGATTGCGAATCGGATGATCAGTATTTTCACACGAAACGAAGAAGGGAATCGTCCGGTGTATGGCGGGTCAAAGAAGTTTCAGGAAGATCCCCACTGGCGGGATCATGTTTTATTTTATGAATACTTTCATGGAGACAACGGCGCAGGCATTGGAGCTTCGCATCAGACGGGATGGACGGCGCTTGTGGCTTCGTTGATAGATGAGTGGCGCCGGTGAAGGCTTCGTACTCTGTCTCGAAACAGGCTCCTTGAAGTTGCTTCTGACTGCGGGCATTGAGATTACTGAGTTGAAGACAACGCGATGTCATCGTAGGATTGCACCGTGTGAGAAGATCAAACGACTCCTTCGTGACACCCTACCGAATGCTATCTGGGATTTGATCAAAGCAACGGTAGGCGTAGGTATAGCCTCCGCTTGTACAGACACTACGCTGACGTTCCGAGCGATTTGCCGATAGACTTTGCTGTCGCTCTACGAATCGGGGTCTTGGTAGTTCTACTTCTTAGAAGTCCCAAGCGCGAAGCACGAAACGCTCTAGACGACGCTTAATATTTCGGATCACGATTGCGTTGACTGTACTTCTTGAGGCGTATCTTCTGGTTGTTTGGTGGACTGTGCGCCCACCAAACATCTATCGGCCGTTCGCGTTGACGTATGCGCTTCACAGGAACCAACTCAGGAAGCATCAAACGGAAGCGAACGGATACCTGATGGGACCGTTTCGTGGAAAACGAGAGTACGACTATGCATTGATACTTACTCTTAACGACGATGGCAGTTGGTCTGCTGATCGAGATGATTCCCTGACGGCTCCCGCTTGCGGCAATGACTAATCATATGGCCTATGGCGCAGCTCTAGAGTCGAGGCACCCATGGCAAATTGGTAACCTATCTGCAAATTGCCGGTCAACTCGTTTACCAGCTTCGGAAGCTTAGCTATGCCGTGCCGCCCGGATATCTCTCGAACTTCGGTGACTGCTACCACAAATATGCATCGCGCTCGCTAAGAAAACCGTCTGTTTGAGTAGGGAGGTCACGCATGCCGAGAGAATCCCTGAGACGACTTGCTTGCCCGATCATTGCGATCTTTGTTCTATTCGCCACTCTTTCCGGATTTGCCTCGCCAACCTCAAAGCCCAATTCATTGGTTCAGGCGGCGACCACTTCACGGCAGTCCGCCGAATCCAGCCTCGAGCATCTGCGGCAGATCATGGATCAATACCACAATCGATTTCCGGTTTACGATGATGTAAGTTCGGCCGGGAATCACTTTCACGCGTTCGGCAAGATACCGGGAGACACGCCGGCGCTTGAGGTCAATGGTTCGCATACCAGCAATCCGCACTCGGGTGCTACAGCCATTCGTTACGCGTTACTCAATACAGTTGTCTCGGACTTTGCCGGGTTTTACTCCTTGAACGGTGTTCTGCCTCCAGGCGAAACAAAGCCTCAGTTGAATTTTGGAACAGTTCCGAACGCGGGATTAGATCTTTCGGGGGCTACGGCCCTCACATTCTGGGCGCGCGGCGAACAGGGTGGTGAAAAGGTGGATTTTTTCATGGGCGGAGTGGGCCGCAATGCCGACACCGGCGTAGCTGAAATGCCTTTCCCCGATTCGACGCCGGTGGTGAAAATATTTCCGACGCTCACAACACAGTGGACTCAATACACGATAGACCTTGCAGGCAAGGATCTGACGTATGTGCTCGGAGGGTTCGGGTGGGTAGCCAGCGTTCGCAACAATCCTACTCGCAGCAATCCAAACGGCGTAGTGTTCTTCGTGGATGACATCCAGTATGTATTGAACAGCAGCGCGAGAGATCAACGGCTAAACCAACCTCATCTTCTCAGGAGCTTCACTACACTGTCGTTGCAGCCTGATCCCTTCGATGCAAATCAGGATGATGATATCGACTTCGTTCTTCGCAACACCGCATTCATCTACGACAACGCTCTGGCGCTTCTCGCATTCCTGGCTGATGGAAGCGCTGATGGTCTGCGGCGGGCGACCTTGATCGGAAGAGCATTCGTCTACGCCGCGCAGCATGACCGAACCTTTAATGACAATCGCGCTTGTAATAACAACACTGCGTTTGATCCGCTCATGGTTGACGGCGCCAGACTTCGCACGGCTTACGCCGCCGGAGACATTTCGTTGCCTCCGGGCTGGACTCCCAACGGCAGAACAGGCACAGTGCCGAGTCCCGGCTTTTATCAGGAATCGACTCAGACATTCTTCGAAGTCGAGCAAGGTTCGATAGACGTAGGTAACAATGCCTGGGCCATCATCGCTCTGCTTGGGCTCTATCAGCGCACGCAAGACTCTACTTTCCTCGACACATCCTGCAAACTGGGCAACTTCATTCATGCGCTGCGGAACGACGCCGGCCAGTACAAGGGGTTTCAAGGCGGTGTCAACGATCCGGAAGCATCGCCGACTCGGCGGCCCTGGGCGAGCGTCGAGCACAACCTCGACGTTTTTGCCGCATTCACCGCGATGTTTCAAATCACTGGAGACATTAAGTGGCAGGCGGACGCACAGCACGCCCAGCAATTCATCGAAGATATGTTTGACGTTTCAAAAGGCTGCTATCTGGCCGGAACTGTCGATCCGAGCACTCGTAACAGCATGCCAAATCAGTTGCCGTTAGACGTTCAGTCATGGAATGTACTGGCCAGGCGCGATTCCCTGGCGCTCCATCCGCAACTGTTTGATTGCGCCGAAAACAATCACCGCAACCTGCATGACGGATTCTCGGGGTTTGACTTTAACGAGGATAAGGACGGCGTATGGTTCGAGGGTACTGCGCAGATGGCAACTGCCTACGCCTACGCGAATCGTGTTTCACAGGCCGAAAGCTTGCGGCAAGAATTGATCAGCGCGCAGATGGCCGCATTCAGCGACGGCCAGGGAATGGCGGCGGCGTCGCACGACGGAGTGTCCTCCGGGTTCGGATTCAAATTGTTCCGTCGGCTGCACGTCGGAGCCACAGCCTGGAACGTGTTCGCGCAGCTTGCCTTCAACCCCTATTACCAGACAAGCGCCGGCACTCTTGCCGCGTTTTACTCAAAGGGCGATTTCGATGCCGATGGCAAAACAGAACTCGGGTTCTATCGCGCGGGGCTGTGGGGATTCTTGAAGTCATCCTCTTCATTCAGCACCGGGAGTTCGCAGTTCTTTAGCTGGGGAGGCTCGGGGCTCCAACCCATCATCGCTGACTTCGACGGAGACTCGAAAGCGGACCTCGCTTACATGGTTCCTCCAAGCGGTGGTCAGAGCGCCGCGTATGCCATCCTGCGATCGAGTACCGGATACGGATTCGGGCCGGGTCAGCCGCTCTTTATCTCAGCCGGATTCCCGAGCCTCGGAGACACACCCGTGGTCGGTGACTTCGACGCGGACGGCAAAGCCGATCCCGGGATCTGGAGAGCTTCGCAAGGTGTATGGATCATTCCCAAGTCGTCTTCTAACTACACCACGTTCGTCTTCAGCCAATGGGGACAACTCGGTGACATTCCCGTTGTTTGTGATATCGACGGCGACGGCAAGGCTGACCTCGGATTCTATCGAGACGGATTGTGGGGATTTCTGAAAT
>Ga0207684_10001426_pt1 | contig 25848 bp, 28 predicted proteins | sample KBSK5501metaG_FD_184342 | JGI IMG/M metagenome (GOLD analysis project Ga0207684, IMG submission 184342) | Corn, switchgrass and miscanthus rhizosphere microbial communities from Kellogg Biological Station, Michigan, USA - KBS K5-50-1 metaG... | ecosystem: Host-associated > Plants > Roots >...
TACCGTGCTCACCAAGGATTACGACAACTTCCCGGTTTGGTCTCCGCGGGGTGATTTGATCGCATTCGTTCGCAAGCTTGGTGATGATTTTGAAATCTTCACGATTCGTCCGGACGGTAAGGACGTGACGCAGCTGACCCACACCAAGGGCAACGACGCGCACTTCGGATGGTCGCCCGACGGCGAACGCAATTGTGTTCACAAGCAGCCGGATGGGATTCAAAGACGAGGCGCTTAATACCGACGCAGGCGCGCAACCCTATGGAGAGATCTTTGTCATGCGCTACGATGGCACGCAAGTCGAACAACTGACGGACAACCAATGGGAAGATGGAGGACCCTCGTGGCAGCCTCACAGGGCAAACCCGCACGCGGCGACAGCTCCCGTCAGATGAGAGTGAGTCGGACCTAGTTTCAAGTTGGTCGGCAACCCTTACCTTGGGATTACTTCAGGGTTGCCCGTCAACCATAATCGCGGATTGGGCCTTGCCGAATCGTGGTCACGATCCTCGCCCCAACGTTTTTGCCTGTCTCCTTTCATACCTTGGTTGTAATAAGCTTCCTCCTTATCCTCGTGTTGCGATTCCGAATGGCTTTAAAGGGGGGGACCTATGAAACTTCTTGGTGTGATCCCTGCTGCGATGTTGGGAATTGTGTTGAATTCGCCGGTCTTCGCGGCGGCGACCTGCGAGAGCCTCTCTTCGCTTTCTCTGCCGGAGACCACGATGATCATTGCGCAAACCGTGGCGCCTGGTCAGTTTGCTTGGCCTCATGATTTTGTCGGCTGGAAAGGCTGCTTGTTCCAACCCTGCCCGGGCCCGCTTGAAAACGAGCCGGCAGATGTATTCAAGAGCCTTCCCACTTTTTGCCGGATTGCGGCAACATTGAAACCGACAAGCGATTCAGACATCAAGATCGAGATCTGGATGCCGGTCTCGCGGTGGAACGGTAAGTTCATGGGCCTGGGGAACGGTGGGTGGTCGGGGAAAATTAGTTACGCTGCTATGGGCGTTGCGCTCGCGCGCGGCTACGCGGTTGCCTCCACCAACACCGGGCATGATGGCTCGGAGGACGACGCAAGCTTTGCGTTGGGACACCCCGAAAAGCTAATCGATTTTGGACCCAGGGCAGTCCACGAGATGATCTTGAAGGCAAAAGCGATTATCACAGCCTATTACGGCAACGCTCCTAAGCGTTCTTACTGGAAGGGCTGCTCGACAGGTGGAAGACAAGCGCTGATGGAAGCACAACGTTTTCCCGCCGATTTTGATGGTGCGATCGCCGGTGCGCCCGCCAACTACATGACGCATTTGATGGCGCAAGGCCTGTGGATCGCCCTAGCAGTACACAAGGACGAGACCAGCTACATCCCTCCCACAAAGTATTCCTTCATTCATAATGCTGTTTTGGAAGCGTGTGATGTCCTCGACGGAGTGAAAGATGGTGTTCTGGAAGAGCCGACGCGCTGCAAATTCGATCCCAAGGTTTTGGAGTGCAAAGGCGCCGACGGCCCAGGATGTCTGACCGCTGCGCAAGTGGAAGGGGCCCGGAAAATCTATACGCCAACGACGAATCCACGAACGAAGGAGCAGATTTTTCCACCGCTAGAGCCGGGGAGCGAGCTTGACTGGGACGCCAAGGCCGGTCCCCAACCAGCCTCGGTAGCGATCAGCTACTGGCGATTTGTAGTTTTCAAGGACCCGAACTGGGATTATAAGACCTTCAACTTCGACAGCGATGTTGCCCTGGGTGACCGGATCGCGGAGGATATTCTCAATGCAACGAATCCAGATTTGAAAGCATTTTTTGGCCATGGCGGAAAGCTCCTCCAATATCACGGCTGGAGTGACCCAATGATATCTCCGAGGAACAGCATCAACTATTACCAGAGCGTTCTGGACACGATGGGAGGCACAAGCAAAGTGAATGAATCCTACCGCCTCTTCATGGTTCCGGGTATGGAACATTGCGGCTTCGGCGATGGACCCGGTGAGTTCGACCCGCTCACTGTGCTCGAACAATGGGTGGAAAAAGGCAAGGCACCGGACCGGATCATCGCGTCGCGCATCCGGGGCGGGAAGACGGAAAGGACTCGACCACTGTGTCCCTACCCACAGGTGGCGACGTACAGGGGAACGGGGAGCACGGACGACGCTGCGAACTTCTCGTGTTCGGTCCCAAAATAGAAGGTGCGAGCAGTTTGATTACTGCTGGGAAACTGCTCTTGGTGAGGCGCGTCAGAAAGTGCTCAAAGGCAAGTCAACGCGGGCGGATTAGATGAGTTTTTCCTTCGCACTCAATCCCGATTAGTAACGAAAAACGCCGTAGCGTTGCACGAACCGGTCAACTCCCGGATGGTCGCAAACAGGAAACTATGCGGTTGTTGTCGCACAATCACCTTCACGATGCCCGTCGCTTGGGTCTATGAATGCCGGGCGAGACCCACGCAGCGGGAGTAAGGTCTGGGAGGCGCCGGATCGGGAGATCGGCAAACCCATTTCGGCAAGGCGGATCGTGAAGCACCTATCGAGCGGCTTGGAAGACGAAGAAATTACCCGCTGAGGAAGTTTGCTTGCGGGGGAGGAATGGTGTGCCGGTCTTAAGTATTGGCAACCCTCTATGGCGAGCGTTTCTGAAGGCCGATCGGAGCTGTTGCAGGGGACAGTGACGGACATCACTTCGCAAGAAGAAAGCTCAAACAAGGCTGCGGGACATTAAAGCTGTCGAATCAACACTTAGGATGCCAGCGGGCGAAAATGCGCGGGTAGCTGACTTATCTCAGCGGATCGGAAATATTCTTCGACGTGTAAGCAAGTCCCTTCAGCCAGACAATCTGTCACAGATTGATAGGGCAGAAATGCAGGACTGCCTCCTCGCTCTCGAACAAATGAAGATGCTCATGTCCGAATTGGAGATCCTTCACCTTCTTCGGGAGTGACAGGTTCTTGAGGCTTTGTTGCTACCATCCGCGCCCTTGATGTGAGAGGGGGACACGCCGACACACCATCGGCCCTGGCGGGAACCGAGGCTTTTCTATTTCAAGCCCTATGCGATACGTGCAATAGGCTTTGACGGTTCATGCAGGGCCTTGAACGCCTTGCACTTGTGCCGCTGGATCAGAACCTCGATCTCCCAATCTGCTTGGGCGGGTGGAGGTCTAGCCGCTGCATGAGGGTGATGAGCGGCAACAATCCTAAAGGTCAGCCGGCTCGGAGAAATTCAGCAGATGAGGGCCGTGGCAATAAAGGGATTGCTGAAAGGCAGGGAAGTTGGCTCGAATCGAGCTGCCGGACTAAGTGAGCAGTCAACGGGAACGGCCTGCATTTGACACGTGCATTTGACACGTTGACATAAGCGCTCGGGAATGACAAACTTCCGCCTCCTTTATTCCTTTCCTAGAAAGAAGTAGCTAACAGTGACCGACCATATTCGGTTCATCACCCATCAAGGGAAACAGATTCTTCTGGTTGATCTATCAAACTGTTCGGCGGGCGAGGTTGAGAAGATTGTACGAACCCTCCCGGAAGTTGTGACCACCAGACAGCGTGGTTCAGTCTTGATACTTTCCGACTTCACTGGAGCATCGTTTGACGAGGAAGCCATTCGGACTATGAAGGAAACCGCTGTCTTCGACAAACCCTATATCAAGAAATCCGCATGGGTGGGAGCAGAGAACCTTCCTGAGCTGTTCTCTGAGAACGTAAAGAGCTTTTCCCGCCGCGAATTTCCTACTTTCAAAACCCGCGAAGAAGCTATGACCTGGCTGGTGAAGGACTGAATAAAGTCGGTCTTGACTGCGCGGTTGGGTCCGGTTCGGAGGGGACGAAAATGTATGACGTGGATTACAGATAGCGCAGAACGGCAGAGACAGGAAACCGAACGCGCAACAACAATCGCGAGCTACGTCCTTGAGAACCGGGAAAAGTTACAGCATCAAATCGTTCCAACGTGGGAGCGGATTTTCGAAGCTATCGACAGAGATGTCCGCGAACTCAATGCTCACGGAAAGCAATTGGTAGTAGAGCGTGGGCCTACGATGATTCAGGTTCGCGCGGACAACGAGATATCAGCACAATTTGTGCTGGAGATAGACTTTACGCAGGGGCGACTGCATTGCACCTGGCCGGTGCCACCAGGAAAGATTGGAGTCCCACGCTTCGTTGAATTTCAGATGCGGATTGGGGTCGGCGAAGCTACCATCATGATGCTCCAGGGTCCGAACGGAACAGTTGTAAGGTTCGCACCGGAGCGAGTGTCACAGTTCCTTTTGCTTCCGACCCTGTCCCCAAATGCCACTCCCCACATGAAATGCGCTTAAGCCCAATCCGGGGCAACACGTTTCGTTCCACGGAAAACGGATTATTGTCTGGCGAGGGGGTGTTCGAGTGTGCCAGTTTTTTGGGGTTCGATACCGAACGAAAATAAAGAGGATTGCACTCGTTGAAACGCTAGTACAATACCCTTGTTACTTTTCACATCCTTCCGCCGCGCCCTCTTGGGCGACGGTTCCTTGCGAAAACTGACTAACGTCGCGCAGGGAGCCGGAACGGCTACTCTCCACACGCACTCTATCCGGCTTGATGCGAGAGAGGCACGACGATGAAGGCCCGCTATGTTTGGGAAGAATCGTACGAAGCTGCCATCCTCGAAACTGACGATAAGAAACTCCCATATCGGCTCCAGGCAGCAAAGGCCGCAATTGACAACCGACTTCACGAATTGCAGTTCGATCATGGCGGTACGCCCGAAGAACGGCAAGCTATCACCCATGCGCTCGGTGGACTAACCGGGCTACGGAGAGAGTTACAAACACGCTCTCACGAAACGGGTTCGAGCAATGCTTGCATGCCGCCGATCAAATCTTGACAGACTTTGTGCTCTCGTCGCCCCTCTTGAACGTTGGTGATCGGCGATCTGCTTGAGGAGGCATCATGGTTAACAGCGCAGATTTAGAGTTCGTCTGCCACATTTGCAATCAACCTATAAAGCTGGAAACCGATCTGGCGACGGATGAGCGCGGCCAGTTCCTACACGGCGACTGCTACACGAAACAGATCAAAGCGGAAGCAACCCGGCAGCGCGATACTTCGGCCACGAAAGCTGCTGACTAGATTAGATTTGCGCCGAGCCTTCTGACCATCTCTTCCACTAAGGCGCTCTCTGTTCGGGGGTTTACAATCGTGTGGCGAAAAAAAAAGCATTGACGTTGAGCGAATACAGGTTCCAAGAATTTCCGAAGATGAAGTAGCATTCTCAAGCCTCGGGCCTGTTCCAGGTAATCGACGAGCACGCCCACGACAACCAATATGGCGGCTATCGCATTGCTTTCACCGCGGACTGGCAATGGATCAAAGACTACAAAGACGGCCCGAACGCTGCCGGGTCGTTTGGACGGAAATCGTACGACTGGCATCTGGGCCTAGTAGAAGCACTGGCGACGCTCTACGACGTCACGGGCGATGCTCAAGTACGGGCGCGGCTCGAAGAACTGCTGGACCTATTCGTGAACAAGATCATCGATGCAGATGTCGGCTACGGCCGCTACTACTTCAATGGCGACTGGAGTGTCGCCGATCGCGACGGTGACTCCAAGCAATCCGAATATGGTCTCGATCTGGAAGCCAGTTGGCTCATTGAGGTCATTCCCCGATTCTGGCCGGTGCAATGGTCGCAGGCCCAAACGGTAAGGGCGATTCCGGCACGCCGGGAGGAGTGACGGCGTGCCCGTCCAACGGAGAAGATGTTTTCTCTAAATTCAACGGCAATGGCGCAATCTACAAGGACAACGTCAAATTTTATTCCACGGTGGAACCAGCCATCGATTTCACTTCGGCCTCACTCTTGATGTTTGCGTGGAGGGCTGAGGGCGCGCCGTCGGATGCCATCCTAGGGGTCCCCGCCGAAAGGCATTGATATAGGCTACGACCCGATAACAGTGGGAGAACCAGTCGCTCTCGGCCCGGTTGGGAACTGCAGAGGCAGCTCGTAAGAAGATAAAGGGCGCACAAAAGCACAGCCTCCCCGCCAGGAGGCTTTTCATGTTCAGCAGGTTTTTCTACCCCGTGGCAAAGTTAATGCTGATTTTTGCGACGCTGATTGTGCTTGCCTTCCGCTCTCGCTCCAATCCACCGACGCACAAACGTCTCATCTTAGTAGGTATTCCTGCCGTCTGTCTCGTGGCCAGTCTCAATCTTACTTCTAAGGCGTTCGTCTCCAGAGAGTGCTCGGGAGGACCAAGTCCGTTGCAGCAGGAAAAAGGGCCCTTGGAAGGGGGCGCCTATCCAGCGGGATGGTCTGATGTTAATGGGCCGTCAGAGTGGCGGTCTGCAACCGTCCGTTGGTCGTACCGCCGATGCCGCCGTTCGTCCATGCGGGATGGGCCATGCTAGTGGTGCCGTTCGGCCCGGCGGCTATACCGGAGTAATCTCCGATAAAGCCTGAGCCGCCATTGTTGATTGTCGCCGAAGTCACCTTAGCGTTAGGAGCGAAGGTTCCTCCATTGTTTTTGGTGAAGGTGGCGTAGATGTCCAAAAGATCGCTGTTGGTCGTATGGTTGCGCGTGTCGAACCAGCTGATGTGGACGACGCCGTTGGTATCCGCAGCCACCGCCGGCATCAGACGTTGACCCTTGGTGGAATCGTTGGCCGAGATGGGAGCGGTAAATGTGAGCCCTCCCGAAGTCGTGGAATGCACAAACGCGGTGCGAGCGTTGGCGCTTGGCTGGTCGGTGTAGACATCGTAGACGAAAGCCTTGCCGGCCACGGGTGCGACTGCCAGAGCCGGGAAGCTGTTGTCGCGATAGTTCGAGGTGAAGCTGAGGTTATTGAACGTTGGGGTCATGGCGACGGGCGCACCAAAAGACACGCCGCCGTTGGTGGACTTAGCAATGAAGTGTTTCCCCTGCGCACCCGTACCCAGGAAAACTTCATACGCGACATATACCTCGCCGGCGGGACCAACCGCGACTTGGGAGCCCTGAATCGCGCCGTTTTGTGACGCGGGATTGATCTGTATGGCCTTTGACCAAGTAACTCCGTGGTTCGTGGAACGCGAGAAGAAAATCATGCTCGAAGTAGCCGTGAAGTGCGTCCATGAGGCGTAGACATTTCCGGTGAACGCCGACGAGCTGTTGTCTACGGCCAGCCATTCTTTGTCCTCAAGGTTGGGGCTCGACGTCAGTGTTGTGCGCACGGGATGACACGTCGAAGGCGTGAACTTCCCGCCCGCAAACAACTTCGCCGCGCAGACGTAGTACCCGTCATTGGTTACATTGCCCACCCTGCCAACCTGCAGGTAGAGGTTCGCAAGAAAGACGTTGCCCAGCTTGTCCACCGCCACTACGGGATCGCTGTTGGCTTGCCAGATGTGTCCGTCCGAAGTCTGGGGGAAGCCGCTGGCCGCCCGCGGCACAAAGCCCTGCATCCAGCTAGCGCCGTTGTTGGTTGAGAATGCGAACTTGCTGGTGTTGAAGCCGCCGTTCAGCGAGAAGTCGCTGATCATCGAGATCAGGTGGTTAAAGTTTGTGGGATCGACCGCGATGTGTTCTTCGGCCTCGGGAACGCTTGAGGTCGGCGTAATGGTTGCACCTACGGTGTACGGCAATCCACCAAAACCGAGGAAGGGCAAGGCGGATTCGCTTTCTTCCGGTTGCACCTCAATGGTCGGTTTGGCCGCCACACTGTTGCGGTGTGGGACGATGGTCTTGAATTGAACATGAGCGGTGGGGAGATTGCTGGTTTCTTGCGCCGTGGCGAGAGGGTTCATCACACCGAATACGAACAGCACGGCAAAGAGGATGCGAGTCAAGCAATTCATCACCGAGAGTCTCCTTAAATTGCTAACCGGGCAGGATTTAGACCCAATTTGCGTCACGCTTCATTGATACGGATACAGGTCGGGCCTGAATCTGGAATTTCCGATTTGACCTCTGTCTCGCACATTGTATGCTCCTCCTGCCCTAGACACAACGGATTTCCCACCAGAGCAGGCCCCAGCGGGATCAGCGGAGTCTCCGACGGCTCGTTTTTGCCCCTCTGAGGAGCCCCGCTTGCTGCCGCGTAATCGAGTTCTCAGACACTGCTCCGACCCTCCTCCCTCGGCCCCAGATTTTGCAACCGCAATCGTAGTGTTACCCGCTCGGCACCGGCAGTGCATCCATCCGCCGAAGCATCTGGCCAAACAGACGCCGGTGCAGATGCCCCTCGGCAAGCAGCAGCCAATGATAGCGGGCATGCTTGACCAGCCGTCCTCCCGTCTTCACCAACCGCTGTTGGAAGCTGGTCAGCGACCAGGCGTCAATTTTCTTCGGCAGCACCAAACGGCGCCACAGGTTGCCCAGCTTGTAAGCCAGCAGGCTCATTGGGACTAACAACCTCGCCGCCATTCAGTTGGACAGTTACCGGCTGGCTGGTGACAGGATCGGTATAGGTGAGGCTGCCGCCATTTAAGGGGTTCGCCACGTTCGGATCAAACCAGTTCTGCCGGTTGTAGCGATCTGTGCGAGGCAAGGTAACGTCATAGCGCAAGCCCAGATTCAAGGTCAGTTTGGGATTGACCTTCCAGTTGTCTTGCACGAAGAAGCCGTATTGGTAGTTTGTGGTGGCGGGCCGGAATTGAATTTCATAAGACGAGCCACAACCATTCCCGCCACAGCCCTGGGTAAGCTGGCCCATTAGGAAACTGGCCATGGAATCGCCGCCGCAGGCATCCAATCCCGAGGGGCAGGCATAGGAGCCGTCTGTATTGAAGGTGAAAAAGCCATTGGGGGCGTTGGTCTGTATGTAATTGATCTGGTGGATCCGACCGTCAAACCCGAACTTGATCTCGTGCGTGCCATGCACCTTGTCGAGCGTGGCCGAAAGTTGACCTGTGTTCTGGCCAAGCCGGTAGTTTCCGTAGGGATCGGTGCCGATGTTGGTATAGCCAGCACTGGGTACTGATCGATAAAGATCGCGGGAACGCCCTTGAATCCGTTGCTCTGCAAATACGACGGGAATCCCAATTCGCCCAGCGGGTCCGAAACTCCTTAAGGGTTGTAGGCGTCGATGTGCCATACCCCGTGAGTAAAGCCGAGCGTGGTATTCAGCAATAAGGTCGGATAAAGGTGTGGGTATCGTTGATGGCAAACAGGTGTGCGTTAGTCCAGCCCGGACCACCCTGACAGGGATCGGTGAAGTTCTTGAAACAGTCAAGCCCCTTGCCGTGACTGTATTGATACGAATACTTCACGCTCATCATCTTCTGTGCCACTGAATCAATCAGATTGCCCGCGACGCCGGGAGCCGGCTCAAGATTGGCAGGAGGACAAGAATGGCCCGTAGCGAGAAACAAGGGATTACAGCCCGGACTGATGTACTTAGAGACGTTGTTAAACGGAATAAAGTTATTCGGGGTGTTGGCTACCGCACCCCCTGAATTGGGGTCATGATGGCGGAGATACGGATCCCAGATCTGTCCTGCGTCGACGGTGCAACGGCCGGTGCCATCGAACGATCCTCCCTGTGCCGCACATACCTCGCCAAAATCGCCCGCCCGCATGAGATCGGTGGGAACTGCCCCGGACGCCGTGCTTTGCCGCGAAGAGCGTAAGCGGTCGTAGTCGAAGAAGAAAGTCTTGTTCTTGATGATCGGACCGCCGATGGTGAAACCGTAATTGTTTCGGCGTGACGACGGAAGGGGTTGCCCGGCCCGATTAGCGAACCAGTTGTTCCGCATCGAGGCTATCGTCGCGGAGGAAGTCGTACGCGCTGCCATGAAATTTGTTCGTACCTGAGCGCGTGATCATGTTGACCACCGACGCCCCGGAAAACCCATACTCCGCGCTGAAGTTCGTCTGCTCCACTTTGAACTCTTCGATCGCCTCAGGCGATGGCACGTAGGTCGCCGCGGTGATGCCGCCATTCGGTTCGGAATTCGTTACCGAAGCTCCGTCGGTCAAAATATCGGCCGTCGATCCGCGGCTGCCGTTGGAAACAAAATTCGTGCCGATGCAGGTGGCGTCACATTGGTCATCCATCTCGGTGACACCAGGCGCCAGAGAGGTCAATGCGATCACGTTGCGGTCAATCAACGGCAGGTCATTGATGAACCGGCGATTGACGACCTCGCCGGTCTCCGCATCTTCCGTCTGGATGGCCTGCGCCTGCGCCTCGACCATAACGATCTGGGTGGCGCCGGCCACCTTCAGAGTCAGATTCGCCGTGGCGTTTTCGTTGATGTCGACCTTGAATCTTGCGCTCAGAGTTTTTCCGAACCCCTGAGCTTCCACCGAAACCATGTACAGGCCCGGCGGGATGGAGCGGAACAGATAGCGCCCGCTGCTGTCCGAGGTCGTGTTAAACATGAATCCCTTTTGCTGATCGGTGAGGACGACCTTGGCCCCCTGCACCACAGCTCCGGTGGCGTCGGTGAGCTCTCCGCTCACGGTCCCGAAGTAGGCTTGTCCGAAAACAGCGGCAGGCAGCATGAGTACTATGACGAAGGAGCAGAGCACAAAGCAGAGATCGTGAGCAGTTGCGAAGAATTGAACGGGATGCGTACATCGGACCCTCCTTCAGCATGCTGGAACAGAGATCGTCATGCGAGGCTTGGCGGCCATCCTACACAAACTCGGCCCCCGACGCTAGGCGTTTGTACACGCAAGAAACGATTTAATAGCGATTTCCTTCTTGAAGGATGTTGCGGATTAGTGGTATAGGTAACAGGTTTCCACCTGTTTGTTCTGCTGCAAGAAGCGACATTACAAACAAAGCCCCTTGATGCCACTGTCGGTCGGCTCGAACTCCATCTGGCGTGTTCGCTATACTGGAAATCGGGTCGAGGATTGCGCCCTTAGCTCTGGCTTCGGCCGATTTCTCTACGGTACGGAGGTTGCGGTATGCGCGATGACGGTGAGAATCCGAAAGTTCCCGATGACAATTTAGAAAGCGCGGGCGTTTCCCGGCGAGACTTCCTCAAGATTTCCGGAATCTCGGTTGCGGTGCCGCTGGTCGCGGGCCCCAAAATGGTCATGGCCGCGGGCGAGGAAGTTCCGGTCTATGGACCCGGTAAGGTCCCGTTGGAGTTCGCCATCAACGGCAAGAACTATAAGGCGAATTTGGAGCCCCGGGTCACCCTGCTGGATGCTCTGCGCGATCAATTTGAGCTCACCGGGGCCAAGCGCGTCTGCGATCGTGCGGAATGCGGCGCCTGTACGGTGCTGGTGGACAACAAGCCCGTCTACGCCTGCTCCGTTCTTGCCATTGAGGCTCAGCACAAGCCGATCACTACGATCGAATCGTTGATGCAAGGTGGCAATCTGCATCCTGTGCAGCAGGCGTTCGTGGAAAACGACGCTTCGCAATGTGGCTTCTGCACGCCCGGATTTGTCGTCTCCTGCAAGGCATTTCTCGATAAGCATCCTCATCCTACGCCCGAAGACATTCGCCGCGGTCTCAGCGGCAATCTCTGCCGCTGCGGAACCTATGACGCAATTCGCAAAGCCATCGCGCAGGTCGCGCAGAAAGGGGCCTGACCTATGCCGGATTACGCATGGCCCGATGCTCAACACCGCACCTTGATCGGCACGCGTGTCACGCGCGTCGATTCTCCCGCCAAAGTTTCTGGGCAGGCAAAGTACACCTACGATGTCCATCGCGCTGGCATGCTTTATGGCAAGGTGCTGCGTTGTCCCTACGCGCACGCCAAGGTTGTAAGCATCGACACCAGCGCCGCGGAGAAGATGCCCGGAGTGAAAGCCGTTCACATCGTGCAAGGGCCAGGCTCAAACATTCACTGGGCGGGAGACGATATTGTTGCCGTCGCGGCGGTCGACGAGCCCACGGCAGAAGACGCCATCCGCGCCATCACAGTGAAATTTCAGCAACTTCCTTACCTGGTGAGCGACGCCGAGCCGCCCAAAGGCAGCGCGCAAGAAGAAGGTCCGCTGAGCATCGATGCGATCGACGACATGCTCGATAACCAGGTGCCCGCCAACCAGATGGTCAGCATCATCCAGCGAGATGGTCTCATTAAGCAGGGGAGCGAAGACGAACTGAAGATGCTCAAGGCGGATGGCGCAAGCGATGCGGTTTTGGAGGCGATCCGTGTCGCAACTATTCATCCCGAAGCCAGCAGCAAACCGCCGTCTAATTATCAAAAAGCTGCTGCACAAACAGTGGGTGATCCCGACAAGGCGTTGGCCGAGGCCGAGGTCGTCTCCGAGGGGCTGTATGGCATTCCGGTCATTACACATTGCTGTCTCGAGAGTCACGGATCAATTTCCGAGTGGATTGATCAGGAACACCTGTTCACCCACATCTCCACGCAGAATGTTTCCGGCATCCCCGGCCAGTTGGCCGAGCCGCTGAAGATACCGGCCACCAACATTCGAGTTCATCAAGACCATATTGGCGGAGGTTTCGGCAGTAAGTTCTCGCCTGATCGTTGGGGAGTGTTTACTGCGGAAGTTTCCAAGAAGGCTGGCGGCAAGCCGGTCCGCATCATGCTCGAGCGTGATACCGAACTGAAGGTCGCGGGCGCCCGGCCTTCCGCTTACGCTCGCGTGAAGGTAGCGGCGAAAAAGGATGGCACGGTGGTCGCGTGGCAATCCAACTCCTGGGGTACGGGCGGGCCCGGCGGTGGCGGTATGCCTCCGATTCCTTATGTCTTCAATATTCCGAATCAGCGGCAGGAGCACACTGCGATTCGCAACAACATCGGTCCCGCACGCGCGTGGCGCGCACCGAACCATCCGCAGGCGGCAGTCCTCACCATGTGCGCTTTGGATGACCTTGCGGCCAAGCTGAACCTGGACCCGGTGGAATTTTTCGGCAAGAACCTCAACCTGACCAAGCAGCGCGAGCATACCTACCGCGAAGAGCTCGGCATCGCGTCAGAGCTGATGGGATGGAAACAGAAATGGCATCCACGCGGGGAGGGCGCTTCTGACGGGATGGCACGAGGCGTCGGAGTTTCTTTTCACACCTGGGGCGGACGCGGCCATGCCAGTGACTGCGATCTGACGATCCACCCTGATGGATCGGTAGACCTGAAGATGGGTACTCAGGACCTGGGGACGGGAACCCGCACCTGCATCCTCATGGTTGCAGCCGACACGCTGGGCATTCCCATGGACGCCATCCAGCTTCAGATCGGCGACACAACTTACCCGCCGTCGGGAGGCTCCGGCGGCTCAACGACCATTGGCGGCGTAAGCTCTTCTACCCGTCGCGCGGCGGTGGATGCGCGCGACGCGCTTTTTGCCAAAGTTGCGCCCGCGCTTAATGTTCAGCCGGATCAACTGGAATGTGTGAATGGCAAAGTTAGCGTGAAGGGTGATTCCAGCCGGTCATTCAGCTGGAAGGAAGCTTGCTCCAAGCTCGGAGCCATGCCGCTTACGATACGCGGTAAGAATCCGGACCGAAGCAAAGCTCTCGATCTTACCAATAGCGGTGTTGGCGGCGTGCAGATGGCGGAAGTCGAAGTGGACGCCGACACCGGCGTCGTCAAAGTTAAGAAGATGGTCGCCGTGCAGGACTGCGGCTTGGTCATCGATCTTAAGACTGCCGAGAGTCAATGCTACGGCGCTTTGATCATGGGAATCAGCTACGCGCTCTTTGAGGAGAAGGTCATGGACTCCGCAACCGGCCGCATGCTGAATGCGGATATGCAGTTCTACCGGCTGGCTGGCTTGAACGATATTCCCGAACTGGTCGTCCATATGATGACGGGCCAAGGTTATGACGAGCGTGGTGTGATTGGCCTGGGTGAGCCTCCCGTGATCTCGCCCGGCGCAGCTATCTCGAACGCCGTGGCCAATGCCATCGGCGTTCGCGTGCCCTTTCTTCCGCTCACACCCGACCGCGTGCTGACCGCGCTGGAACAGAAGGTAGGTGCGTGATGCGACCCTTTGAATATCTCAGCCCCAACCGTCGAACCCAGGCCATAAGTCTGCTCGGTGCAACCTGGGGTAACAGCGAGATTCTCGCGGGTGGAACCGATTTGCTCGCGTTGATGAAAGACGGTGTGCTCGCGCCCAAACGGCTGATCAACATTAAAGACATCAAGGACCTCCACGGAGTTTCATTCAATGCGCAAGGGTTGCGCATCGGTGCGCTGACCACGCTCGGGGACTTGGCCGACGATGAAAATGTGAAAAGGAATTATCCTGCACTGGCTGAGGCTGTGATGGAAGCCGCGAGCCCGCAGATTCGTAATATGGCCACGCTTGGCGGCAATCTGTGCCAGCGTCCGCGTTGCTGGTACTTCCGCAACGGACTTGGACTTTTGCCGAAAGACGAGGCTGGCAAGGAGTTGGTTGCAGACGGCGAGAACCGCTACCATGCCATTCTCGACAATGAGGGTCCCGCCAAGTTTGTCAGTCCTTCGACGATTGTTCCTATTCTGGTTGCCTACGGGGCCAAGGTCCGGCTGGAAGGACCGAAGGGAAAGCGCGAGCTGCCGCTGGAAAAGTTTTACGTGATCCCGAAGAGCGAAAACGAGCGCGAACATGACCTGCGGCCGAACGAGATCGTCACGGAAGTCTCGATTCCATCCGCCTCGGACCTGAAGGCCGCGCATTACGAAGTCCGCCAGAAAGAAGCGTTCGACTGGCCGCTCGCTGTAGCCGGGGTTGCTTTGAAGATGCGCGGCTCAAATGTCGAATCCGCCCGCGTCGTGCTGGGATACGTTGCCCCCGTGCCCTGGCCCTCGCCGGAAGCGGTACGGGCTTTGGTTGGGAATCCTGTTACGAAAGATACAGCGCAGAAGGCGGCTGAAGCCGCCCTGGCCAACGCCAAGCCACTCAGCCATAATGCTTACAAGGTGGTACTCGCACGGGTTGCCGTGGCGAGGGCCATCATGAAAGCTGCATTAGGAGGTGCCGCATGATTCGGGAATCGGAGCGCTTCAACACCAATCATCCGAACTTGTGTTCGGCGCTGCGCTGGAAAGGCCAATTCATTCTCGCCGAGCCCGACCCCACGGTGCCGCCTTGTAACGACGGCCTGTTCTGGTGCCTGCACACTCAGACCTGCATTGGTCCGGATGGCGAGTTGGCAGAGCCCGGAAACTGCAGTTCGAAAGGCCGCGCGTGTCATGGGACGGGAAAGTGTGGCTAGGCAAGGGGTGCAGGTTTGCGGGTCTTTTGTCCCGGCGCCGCATCTTAAACTATTAAACCCTGAGGAGTTTGGTATGCGATTTAAGCTCTCGACTGCTCTTATTTCTCTGGTAGCTTGCCTTTCCATTTCGATGGCCGCGCAAGAAATTCGCGGCGATTATCTGGAGACGCGCAGCGCCGACGTTTACACGGGTCAATGTTTTGCCAATGGTGAGGTTAATCTCGTGGGCAATGAAGCGATCCTGGCCTGGCACGTCCAGAGTGGAAGCTGGGGTGGAGTCCCGCTGCAAGGGCTGACCGTTGCCGCGGCAGTCCGTGCCAGAGGTACGTTGGGCGATCCCTACGAGAATCCCTATCCGGCGAAAGCCGTGCTGTTGGTGGATGATCAGGCAAATGCGCAACAACAGGCGGCTCTGCTAAGTTTTGCCAAACAGATGGCCGGGGAGCTGCTGAACAACGTCGAGCAGGTGATTCCCATACAGATAGAGTTGGTAGTGGATACGGAGCACCACGGCGCCGCGATGCTTCGGGCAGGACGCTTCGCCACGGTGCAGACGCGTTCCATCGGCAGTCAAGACCATCTCTGCGGGAATGAAGAGACCTTCTACCCGCCGCTGACCCAGCTAGCTCATTCCGTGCCCGCAGTGGCCCTGACCGATGCGTACGGTGGGCCGGGGCTGGGTGTCTCGTGGGATCTGCACGGAAAGCGCAGCGCCTTTGTGGGCACATTCGCCCGCTAGGGATAGACCCGGCCGGGAAAGTGGAATGCGGAAGGAAGAGAGGCGCAGAGGGTGCGTAAGCATTCGGTGGTATCGTTTGCGGTCGGTTTCGTCATCCTGCTTTCGCTGTTCTGCAGGGCGCAAACCGGCAAAGTGGAGAACATCGGTAGGTTAACGGACGGCGCAGTTCCCGAAGCAGTGCGGCAGGCACTCGACGCAAAGGGATATCGCCTGAAGCTCGATGACACGGCGTCTACTTGTGAGCTGTGGATGCGCAAGAGCGTTCCGGCACAGACAAAGAAGGATTTAGAAAGCGTGGCCTATCCACAGCTCGCCGAGTCCACGCTGGTCGGCGTCATCCATTTCTCACAAGCCGCCGCAGATTTTCGCGGGCACCGAATCCCCGCTGGCTTCTATACGCTCCGCTACGGGCTCATGCCGAACGACGGCAATCATCTTGGGGCGGCTCCCAACCGCGATTTTCTCCTTGTCGTTCCCGCCGCCTCCGATGGCGATCCAGGTGCTACTTTCAAGTTTCAGGAATTGGTGACGATGAGTGCAAGAACGACGGGTACGAAGCATCCTAGCCCGCTGAGTCTGGTTCAGGCGGGCGCTGAGCCGTCCACACCAGCAGTGTCCAGGGACGATCAGGACCATTGGACTTTTTCTGGCGGCATGAGACTCAGTTCTGGGGAGGAACTTCCCTTTGCGCTGGTTGTAAAAGGAACAGCGCAACAGTAGTCGCCGGAGTTCGACTAGCGATCAATTGTTTCCAGATTTCTTCTAAGTCGACGTCTGCAGGAACGCAGAATTCCGACTGACCAGTTGAGGCCGCAATTCACGACGAAGCATGGTGAAGTCCTTCGCCCTTCGGTGCTGGAAGTGTGCTTGCGGTTACTATAGCTTCCAGCATTTTCTAATATTGGTTGATGTCCCTCGCGTTGATGCCTGGGACTATGGTTTACTAGTCGGCGATGATTCCTGCGTTTAATCTGCATGGGTTGCTGCTTGGCTTTCTTTTGTCCACTTTCCCGGTTGTAGTCTCTGCGCAAACTCTAGCGGATCGTTTGGGATACCCTCCCGGCACAAAGCTGATTATTGTTCACGCGGACGACCTCGGTGAAACCCACGCGGTGAATGCCGCGGCCATCAAAGCTCTCCAGGGTGGGACGATCAATTCCGCGAGCCTGATGGTGCCCTGCCCCTGGTTCCCTGAGATCGCCGACTACGCCAAATCTCACCCCGACGCAGACTTTGGACTGCACCTTACGTTGACGAGCGAGCGAGTTTATTACCGTTGGGGTCCCGTGGCGCCCGCAGACAAGGTGCCGAGTCTGGTCGATGAAAACGGATACCTCTATCATGACTGGGAACACAACGAACACGTCAACGCGAAGGAGGTGGAAGTCGAACTGCGCGCCCAGATCGAGCGCGCGCTAGCGCTGGGTGTTCGCCCTACACATCTCGATTCGCACCAGTACCGGCTGATCATGAGCGGCAAGGAACTGTTCGACGTGATGCTGCGAGTGGCTCACGAATACAAGTTGCCGGTTTTCGTTACGAGAGATTGGTTCGCTAACCACCCATATCTGCAGGAGAGCCTCGGTCCGGGCGATATCGTGCTAGACCATACGGTCACGATTGAACCCGAAGTTCCACCGGAAAAATGGGCCGAGTTTTACCTTACAGCGCTGAAAAACTTGAAACCCGGCGTGAGCGAGTTCGTCATCCACCCCGGTTTCGACGATGAAGAACTGCGCGCGGCCACCAGGGAACGCTCCACCTGGGGTTCGGCCTGGAGGCAGCGCGACTACGATTTTTTTACCAGCGACCAGTTTCGCGACATTCTGGCTCAACAGAAGATTAAGCTGATCACGTGGCGGGAACTGGCCCGCATGGCCGCACCGAAATATCTCTCACGTTGTTTCGTCGACTAGAATGTCCGGCACCGATAGCGCTTGCTTCGGGCACGAAGCTCGGCCCTAGGCTTTCGCGCGAATCAGCTGTGTCCATTTTGTGTCCAACGGCATTCAATCCGCTTCGATTTCTCAAGCTTTTTCAACGGTCTTGAAGAGCCATTCGTGCGGACGTCAATTCTTCTAAGCCGCAAACAACGGTCGCTGGGCCTGGAATTTCACAAAGGCGTTCGTGAAGGGTCCTTCGACTGGACCCGGCTCTTGCGTTGGAGTATTTACGGACACGGTGTTCACTCCTGTGAAAGAGATTCAGAATGCTACGAAGTACTACGTTCCACTGATAGTTGGGGCCATGCAAGCAGCTCCCGGTGGAGCAGCTTTGTACATGTCACAACCATGGTAGCGAGCGGGGCCGCCAAGGCAGACCCTCAAGTGGCCGCAGTAGTCACGACTGCCGGAGCGGCAGCCGCAACGGTTGCACCAATTGTGAGTGCAGCAGCACCTTATGCACTGTCAGCCGGAGCGCTCGGAATTACTTCGGTCGGCCTCGGTAAGGAATTGTGGGCAGTCGATGGACAATGTACCTGGTAGCGAAGTGAAGAAGCGCGGCAAAGTGGTCGATATGCTATTGCTGCTCGGTACGGCGCTTTTAGTCGGAGGGCTGAGCACCGGTGCGGCTTTAGTATCTGAGGCTTATCACGTCAGTCCCGCATGGCTGCTGGCCTTCTGGGCAGGGGTAGGCTTTCTCATGATCATCGGGAAGACCTACGGAGTCAGAAAGCTCAAGTCAGCACGCTTCGCCGCGTTCTCAGCTGCCTGGCTGGTGATACACGTTTGCGTGTTTCTTTTTGTGTTGGGTTACTTGGGATTTCTTTACTATTTGCCATTCCTGGTGGCTGAGTTATTCCTCGGCTTCATGACGGCGATTTGGTTGTTCGGCCCACCGGCCAAGGACCGCACCTAGCCGAGCGGAGCCAGGACCTTCGCGTCTGCACTTCTGGTTCAACGTAGCAGTTGGGAACACTCTTGGAATATTGCGTTGAGAAATCTCATCACTTTGTTGAAATTCCATGTAGTGTCGAGGTGTGGGTGAATAAACGCGGATTTACCGCCCCACCTGGATGAACACCACACCATCTAAGACTTTGTTTTTCTCGTAGCGTGCCATTTTTGCGTTTGAACGTAGCATTCTGCGAAAGTCTTCTTGTGCTTTTCCGGCTGGTGAGACGAGCTATGAGGTGGTCGTGGCCAGCCGCGCTAATGTGCGAACTCGGCATTTGATGCTGCGTTTTGGCCGAGCGGCCCAGCCATATATAGCCTAGCTGTCTGGGTTTGGTCCCACGATAATCATTACCCAGTCTTTCCCGACTCCGGGCTGTGGGCTGACCGCCACTTTCTTAACGTGTGCAGCGACAAAGGCCCTCCCTGCAAGGACACATGCGGGTGGCACACTGCTCCACTCTGCCATCGGGAAATCTTTCGGATTTCCATCGAAGTTAACTTGTACTCAGCGTCAGAGCAAGTACAGGTTGACGAGTGTCCTTTCCGCCGGTAACGCGTCATTGCAACAACAATCTCTGCAACGACCCCGTTGCCGCTGAGGTCTGAGCAACTTGAGACACCGGCTGTTAGGAGCTTGTGCGCTCAGACCACCCGCAGGATCACCAGCGTCATATCATCATGCTGCTTCGCGCCGGCGACGAATGTGTCGGCGGCAGTGAAGATGCGTTGCAGAACCTCTTGCGCCGGCAGACCGTTGCACCGCTTGACCGTTTCCATCATGCGATCGTCGCCCCATTCCTCGTCCGCCGCGTTCATCGCCTCGCTGATCCCGTCCGTGTAGGCGACCAGAACGTCGCCGGCAGCGAGTGAGACACAGCCCTGCTGATAAGCGTAGCTCTCGAGCAGGCCCACCACGGTGCCGCCAACATCGAGACGGCTCACCGTCCACCGTCCATCGGCACAGTGAAACAGCATGGGCGGATTGTGTCCCGCGTTGACGTAGTCGAACTTGCGCGACGCGGGATCGTACTGGCCGTAGGAGAAAGTTGCGTACCGGTCCGCAGAAGACGCTTCGTAGACCAGCCGGTTGATGTTCGCGATCGCCACGGCGAGGTTATCAGGAGCGCGCGTGGCCTCTCCGCGCAGCGACGCCTGCAGGCTGGCCATCATCAGCGCAGCCGCGATGCCTTTGCCGGAAACGTCTCCGATGGCAACACCCAGGTGTCCTTGCGGTAGCGCGAGAAAGTCGTAGTAGTCGCCACCTACTCCGAGTGCGGGTCGACAGTGGCCGGCGTAGTCGAGCCCGGCGATCACGGGAAGTTTTTGCGGGAAGAGCCGCTCTTGGAGTTCACGCGCGATCTCGACCTCACGATTCAGGCGCTCGCGCTGCGCCACTTCGTCAGCGATCTCGCGCATGAGATTCGCGTTCTCGAGAGCAAGCCCGGTCTGCGCTGCCACCGACTTCAGCAGGCGCACGTCCGAGCCGGTATACGGTTCCTCGGAACGCTTGGGACCGAGACTGATGAAGCCCAGCAGTTTTTCACGCACCGCCAAGGGCAGCAGCAATTCGGAACCGAGCCTGGCCAGCTTCGCGCGCTCCTCGTCGTTGATGTTTTCTTCGCGATATGGCCAAGAATCGCGATCGTTGAGGAACACCCGAGCCGGTTCCTTTTGCTGCTGGAGCACCTTCGTCGTCCCGGTGTTCCGCGAGAAGGAGACGTCGGAGAGATCGGCGTAGCCCATGGCGAATGCCGGGCGATACATCTCTCCTCCCCCGAGCAGGACCGCCACCTGAGGCACGTGGAGTGTCTCGGAGATGCGGGCCGCGACCGTCTCGAGCAGAGACTTCGGTTCCACCATGGCGCGCACCTGTTCACCCAGTTCCGACAGTACTTGCTCGGCGTCGTAAGCTTCGCGGAAGAAGCGGCGGTCGACCCAGGTGCGCAGACGGTCGCCGAGCCGGCGTATGGTGAAGACGGCAGTGAGTCCTACTGCGATCACTGCGATCTTTTGCGGACGGTTCCGGCTGGTGTCGCCTGCCATGGTGACGGCGGCGACGATCACCGCCGTCACTGCCAGCGCCTGCAGCACGCGAATGCCGCCCTTGGCGAGCGCGTACTGCAGTCCTTGCCGCAGCGCGACGCCCACGCCCATCGCTTTCTGCACCACGATGACGTAGGCCAGGGTCAAGGGAAAAAGAATGAGCGGAAGCAGCACGAGGAGGATCACCCACTGCGGAAACAAATCGGCCAGGGACTTCCCCACGAATCGGCCATAGAGCGTCACCAGCAGCCCGGGAGTCCAGGCGGCCGTGGCGCCCCAGTACAAGATGCGCAGCCGCCGCCGGGCGTCGGGTGATCGGCTGATGCCATACTTTGTGCCGGTGGCGGCGAAGAAACTGCCAATCAGCAGGTAAGCGACGAACTGCATGACGCGATCCAGCGGATGGGTCGCGTGTTCGAGTGGAGCGGCGGAGCGGTAACTGCTCAGGTCGAGCACCGATTCGATCGCGCCGACCATTGCGAAGACGGCGAAAGGAACGGCCAGAACCCATTGCTGCACCTTCCAGGCCTTGTCGAGCGGCTTGCCAGACGGAAACGGTTCCGGGAAGAACCGGCCGAACAAAAACATCATGACCGGCAACATGGCTCCTAGCGAGGCGTGGTAGAGCATGGCGTCCTCGCGCCAGCCGGGAGGCCAAGCTTGCACCTTGTAGCTCTCGAAGATGTGCGGGAAGGTCAGCATGAGTGCCAGGAGCAACCATGCCATCGGATCGCGCGGGCGCTGGACTGCGACCCAAAAGCCAAGCAGAATGCAGATCCCCGGGAGCAGAAAGTACAGCGTGACGTCTCCGACGATTTGCCAAAGGTCGGCACGGTTGGCACCGACAGGGAGCACGACCGTTCGCTCGCCGGGACCGGACGGATCAGAAGAGCGCAAGACCACCGTTATGGTTCCTCCGGCGGGCGTATCGGCGAAGGCCTGGCCCCAGTCGCCCAGTCCGTGGTACGGATGCCCAGCGATGAAGAGAACCTCGTCGCCCTTGCGCACGCCCGCTTGAGCTGCGCCTTTGGTCACGAAATTCACCCGGTTGCTGGCGGTCTCCATGACAAACAAGGGATAGTCGCGCGTTTCGTCCAGCAGGATGTCGTGGAGATAGGGCACCTCGTAGGCGACGGTGATCGCAAACAAGAGTGCGAGTACTGCGTAGCGGAAGATAGGGCGCTTGATGGGCACTGGTTAGCCGCGACTTCGGCCCGAGACGAATGATTCTACTGCAAACAGCTGACCGCCGATTTTGGTATGAGTTGTGCTGATGCCCAGGCAGCGGGAGTAAGGTCTCGGAGGCGCCGGATCGGGAGATCGGCGAGTCCGGACACGCTGCATATCGAAGGTTCATTGCCGGGCGGTGACTGGAGATTTTGCGCCTCCAGCAAAGGCCTTCAGCAAAGCCAATTTCTCATCTGCGCCGGGAAGAACAAAGCCTTCCTTTGTGGCGTCTTGCAATAACCTGACCGACCCTTCGTACAGCGCGTCAGCAGTGCCAGAAGTTTTTTCCTCCAACACTTCCAGCGCGCTCGTGATCGTGTCTACACTTTCGCCCAAAAGCGTGGACGTGATTTCTTCGCCCTTGATGGGTGTATCGCTCCGCCAGACTTGCGCCAACAACGGATTGAGGGTTTGTTGCAGAGCCTCCTTCAACCCCTTGCTTTCAGACTTCCCGCCGGGAGAAGAATCGCCGATATTCTTCATCACCGAGTCGAGAATGTGCTCCAACGCCCCATACTCTCTGAGGGCTGGCCCACCAATTTCGGCAGCCCTCGTCATCAGCGGGGACACCTCATATTGTAGGAAATCAATCAACGCGCCAGCCTTTACAGTTGGTTGATCGCGAAACCGCTCAGCTTTCTGGAAAAATGCTGCAATATCCTTCTGAAGTCTTTCCAAGTCAGCTTTGTCCTTGGCAAATGCCTCGCGGATTTCCTCTTGTGTAGGTTGACGTTCTGAATCTGGAAAGAGAAGATTGCCTTCTTTCCCTTGCAGGTGTCTCTCAAAGCATCCGGGCATCCCACTCCAGCGATTCGTTGTGCCTTTGTATGCGGTTTCGCGTGTCACCATCTCAACAGACAGTGGATCAAAGTCTATCTTCTTTACAAGTTCCGGGAAAATGTGTTGCGCGGAAATACGTGCCTTGCCCAACGACTGCGCCAACGGGAAACGAACCGCCTGCCTTTGTTCGTCGGATTCTCCAAACAAAGGTAGGATTTGGTCGGCGACTTGGAGGTCGAGTCTTAAGTTGGGGTCCTTGGGGCCTTGAGTAGCGGGGCCAAGGCGACGAGCATGGACAATCGCTGCATTGACTTTGGAAAACATCGCAAAACCATCAGCATCATCCATAATGCTGGCAAAACCCACGCCATGATTAATACTGACTCGGGGGACGAATCGGTAATTCGCGCGATCTTAAGCTTTCTCCAGATCCGACGAAGCGCGCTTGCAGCAGGCAGGATCTCGGCGCGTTATTCTTTCTGCTAGTTCTCCACGCGGCGAGTTGCGAGAAACCGAATCACCGATAGGCGAAGTCCCCGGCTTTTTCATTTGTGAGTTTTTGCGGCCGGTTCTTAGTGCAGGCTGCAAGCGTAACTGAGTTTCACCCTTTTGACCTCGTCTATGCGGGCTGATCGAAGCACGGGGCACGCCGCCTCCTTGAAATCATCCAATTCCTGCTTCAAGGACTGAAGCGCGACGATATTGTGATGATTCCGGTCAATCTGCATCAGCATTGTCTCGTTCACCGCGGACATCTTCTCGTTCACCTTTCGTATGCTGTCAAGCTGATCGTGGATTTGCTTGAACTGCGTGTCCGTGAGGTCGGCCACTCTTTTCGCTGAGTCTGGCTTGCTCTCCGTTCCCGACTTGTTGTGCGAAGCACTGATCGTCAACAAGCTGATTCGCGTCTCTCGACCATGTGCACCGGGAGGCGGATGGTGCGCGCCTGATCGGCAATGCCTCGGGTGATTGACTGGCGAATCCACCAGGTCGCATAGGTGGAAAACTTGTAGCCGCGGCGATACTCGAACTTGTCCACTCCTTTCATTAGGCCGACGTTACCCTCCTGGATCAGGTCGAGGAACTGAAGCCCGCGGTTGCCATACTTTTTGGCGATGGAAACCACGAGGCGGAGGTTGGCTTCGATGAGTTCGTGTTTGCCCCTGCTCCGCGTCCATCTCACACTGGATGATTTCCCGCTGCGTGCGCCGCAGCTCCTCGAAACTGACGCCGGCATGGCTTTCCAGATCCTCCAGGTCGATGCGATGTTTTCGGCGCATCCTGCTATAGTCCTTTCGGAGTGTTTCGCTGAGCGTGCTCTGAATCTTCTTCTCCAAGGCGCTGGCCTGGCGGTCAAGAGAGCACATGGTGTCCACGGTTTTGTTCACGCGATCGATCAGTCGTCTGCACTCACAGTTGGTAAGGCCAAGTTTGCGGATGATGCGCGAAATCCGCACGATCTCGCGGCCCAGGCCGAATCGGCAGCGACAGTATTCACGGGCTTTCTGCCTTGAGGGGATAGTCGGCAGCCGACGAGCCAGTTGGCTGGCTCTCCTGTAATGTTTCTGAAGCTCGTGGATGCCGGTCGTGACGTCCTTTGCGCGGTTTTGCAGCATCTCCTCGGTGACCTCGTCCTCATCAAAGACGACGATTTCCTTGATGGAACGGACGCCGAGGTTCAAATCTTCGCGAATGGCTATGATTTGGCGGATCGCAATGGGCGAGCGTGACAACGCCTTCAGCGCGCGCACCTGTCCGCGTTCGATGCACTTAGCAATGTCTACTTCCCCTTCGCGAGTGAGCAGCGGCACCATGCCCATTCTGCGCAGGTAGATGCGCACCAGATCGTTTGTCTCTTCAAGAGCGTCTGGTGTCAGGTCGAGCTCGATTTCGTCGCTGGCGTCCACTTCCTTCACAAGCTTCTTTTCGGGACCAAGTGAGATAGCTTGAATCGGCCCTCAAGCACGTCAATGCCCTATGTGCCGATGGCGCTGAAGAGGTCGTCTGGGTCCTCCGGTCAATGGATGTCCCGCGGAATCAGGTCATTCTCCTCGTCGTAGGTGAGATGGCCTTCTTCTTTTCCGCCATCAATGAATTTCGTAATGTCGTCAAGGCCAAGTGGAATTCCTTTTCAGCGCCGCCCTGCGTCGAGAAAGAAGGTGCTCTGTTCATCACCTTGAAATTCCTGCGACCTGAACCGGCCGCCCCTCGTTTCGCTCAGCATGATGGCCAAGGGCTCAAACGCCCGTAAAGGTCCTCACTCCGTCGGCATCATCGGCGCAATCATGACCTGCGGCTTGAAGTTTTCCACCATGCTCTCGCCCAGGTGCACATTGGTGGTGTGCTTGCCAATGACGTTGGGGTCGACTTGTCCTGCGGCTCGAGCAGGCGCATAAAACAGATTTTCCAGACACGGCGGACAGCTGATCACGCACTTTGTCAGTGGACACGATCTTGTCCATGCCTCGCAGGGCAGCGTCGGTATTGAACGGCCCTCCACAGAGGAACAGGCGCCCATGGCGATGACCCACTTGGTCGCGTCTTGGCTGCGCGGAACGAGACGACAACGACGTCCGCCTCACAATCACAGTCAATAGGAATTCCGTCTAGAAACGTGTCAGTAATCGAACAAGGAATGGTTCTTTCTCCCTCTCTTTCTCCCTCTCTTCCTCCTCGTGTTGCACTGCCGGCTCCATGTCTAGGAGGGCCGAGAGCTGTTCTGAGCCTGGGACAACGAGGACGTCAAAGATCAGACCGGTGGGCAGATCGCCCAATGTAATTTGCCTGCCGTCCGAGAACTCAAAGACGTCCCGCTTCGGCCGTTTTAACATTCTGAAAACCGCCTCGGCCTCGGTGCTGAGGTGGAGCGACGCTTGCTGACTTTCGGAGAACCGAAACAGGACCCTGGTCCGATCTATCAGGCAAACCGGACAAGGTCTTGGGGCGTCGAGCTCGGTTTCCCGAACTACCCAATTCGAATGCCAATCCATTTTCTTGATTCCAAGGCGCTGTCCAGCCTTGGCGTCTTCTATCTGGTTCGCATACTCAGTCGAGAACCAGCACA